>Ga0070662_100000011_pt1 | contig 133652 bp, 125 predicted proteins | sample KBSC53metaG_FD_65648 | JGI IMG/M metagenome (GOLD analysis project Ga0070662, IMG submission 65648) | Corn rhizosphere microbial communities from Kellogg Biological Station, Michigan, USA - KBS C5-3 metaG | ecosystem: Host-associated > Plants > Roots > Rhizosphere > Soil ...
CGTAGCTACTTCAAATTCTAACCGGCATCTGCCTGCTTCATTGTCCGTCAGCTGGCTTTTGTCAATACGATCCTCGCTTAAGAATATATTTTCCAGCAAGGACGACTGGGTCCGCAATAAATCAAAATTTACTTTTAAGACAGCTATGATACTATCAAGATATAATTTAAAAAACATAAATGTGCCCGGTTTGCAAAAGCCCGGTACCGGAACTTTTGAACACCCCAACAAGGTGCTGCAGTTTGGTACAGGTGTACTATTAAGAGGCTTGCCCGATTATTTTATCGACAAGGCCAATCGTCAGGGAATTTTCAACGGTCGTGTTGTTGTTGTAAAATCTACAGATACTGGTTCTACCGATGATTTTGCCAAACAGGATGGTCTTTATACAATCTATTCAAAAGGCATTGAAAATGGTAAAGAAGTAAGCGAGCAGGTTATCTGCTCATCTATCAGCCAGGTATTGTCGGCCGCAAATGATTGGGCTGCTATTTTAAAACTAGCAACAAGCTCCGACTTGCAGATTATTATTTCCAACACAACTGAGGTTGGCATTCAATTAGTCAAGGAAGAGATCAATCAACAACCACCCTTGTCCTTTCCGGGCAAGTTGCTGGCCGTTTTATACCAACGTTATAAGACATTTGGCGGCAGCACAGTTAGTGGTTTGATTGTTATTCCTACTGAACTCATTACAGATAACGGCAAAAAGCTGAAATCGATAGTATTGGAATTAGCGAAATTTAACAAACTGCCGGGTGAGTTTATAAAATGGATTGAAAACCACAACAGATTTTGCAATTCGTTAGTTGACAGAATTGTTCCGGGTAAACCAGCGAAAGAATTAGCCGCTACATTGGAAAAAGAGCGTGGTTATAGTGATAACCTGCATATCATGTCCGAAACTTATTGCCTTTGGGCGATTGAAGGCGATGAGCGGGTTGCTTCAATATTATCTTTCTGCAAAACGGACAACCGCGTAGTAATAGCACCCGATATCGAAATATATAGGGAGCTAAAGCTGCGCCTTCTTAACGGGTCACACACATTGAGTTGCGCAGTAGCGATCATGTCAGGACTTAATACTGTTAAAGAAGCTATGGATAATGCTGGTTTCTCGAAATTCATTACAGAGCTTGCCCAGAAGGAAATTATCCCATCCATCCCCTATAAAATTGACCCAGAGGTTGCAGTAGAGTTCGCCCGTAATGTGTTGGACCGCTTCCGCAACCCGCATATCCGGCACGAGTGGCTTAGTATATCGGTTCAGTACAGCACCAAAATTAAAATGCGTGTAATTCCTTTGTTGCTGAATTACTACAAGTTAAAAAATTCCGTACCTGCGAATATGGCGTTAGGGATTGCGGCCTTCATCAGATTTATGAAAATTGAAAAGCAGAGCGACGGCTCATTCAGGGGATCGATCAACGGACGCGGGTATGGCGTCACAGACAGCCAGGCCGGTTATTTCAGTCGGGCATGGGAAAATTCGAATGTCGGCCAGGTCGTGGAAAAGATTCTGAGCAACAAGAGCCTATGGGATGCAGATCTTACTACACTTCCAGGTTTTAAAGAAGAAGTTTCCAAAAATTTAAACAAGATTATGGCTGCCGGAGAAAAAGAGATTACCCTGTGCTGACTAGTAAATAAACCCACCGGCCGTTTCAATTGCTTTTACAGAATTTAAAACCTTAAACCATGGTTTTGACATTAACGCGAATTATTTTTTGCGTAAAATACGTGTTTTTAAAATAGTTAAGTATAGCCCATCTCGTTTTTAATTAGAAGTAAAAACAATCAGTCAGTTTTTTAATTAGAAATAATATATAAAGGGTTGATATGATTAGAATTCTGTTGGCAGAAGATCATCAGATAGTACGCAACGGCATAAAGAAAGTACTGGAGAATGCCGGAATTTTTGAGGTCATTGCGGAGACGTCAAATGGCAAAGAAGCACTGCAATTAATTGAACAGGGCGCATCTCCCGATATTGTTTTGACTGATATGAATATGCCGGAAATGAATGGCATTGAACTGGTCGAAAATATAAAGCAAACAAGCCAATGGCACATCAAGACAGTAATGCTGACTATGTTTGATAATGAAAACTATGTGATGGATGCTTTCAATTCAGGTGTAGACGGTTACTTGCTAAAAAATATTAGCACAGAGGAACTCATGTTTGCTTTATCACACATTCACCGCAACAACAGGTACATTTGTTCGGACCTGGCTATGCGGATGTTCAGCCTGACAAATCATAAAAACAACATGACCGATTGCATGGTGGATTTCTCAAAACGAGAAACGGAGGTACTTTCACTAATAGCTCAGGGATACACTAATAAAGAAATAGCTGATAAGCTTTATACCAGTCGCCGCACGGTTGAGGGGCACAGGCAAACCATGATAAACAAAGCTAACGTTCGTAATTCAGCTGAGTTGATACGCTTTGCTGTAAAAAACAGCCTGATCGATTAGGGCGCGTATTTTTACTGAAAAAACAGGTATTTTCCCCAAAAACCTATTTTGTTCTGGTTGATTTATTTGGTAGAGTCTGATAGAATTAATCTGTCAGCATGTTAGGGTCATCTCACAACATTAGTAACTCAATTAATCATTCAAAAACGAAAGCTATGGAAACACAAACATTAGTGCAAGATTCAAAATTGAAAGAGTTTTTCATCGACCAATTAAAAGACATTTATTGGGCCGAAAAAAAATTGGTAAAAACGCTTCCAAAAATGGAGGAAGCTGCAACTACACCGCAGCTGAAAGATGCATTCAGAAACCATTTAAACGAAACCGAAGGGCATGTTAGCCGTATCGAGCAGGTTTTCGGCATGGTGGGTGAAGAGGTCGACGCAACCAAATGCGCAGCAATGGCCGGGATTGTTGATGAAGGCGAGGATATCATCGACGATACGGATGAAGGGACAGCCCAACGGGACGTAGGCCTCATCTTCGCAGGACAAAAGGCCGAGCACTATGAAATAGCCACTTATGGTGGTTTGGTGACAGTAGCAAAAACATTGGGTTATGAAAATGCAGCAAATTTGTTACTGCAGACACTGGACGAAGAAAAAAATGCAGATCAAAAACTCACATCTATTGCCGAAAATGATATAAACTATCAGGCCGCTCAGGAACAGTCCGAAGGTTAAGCCCAGTAATTTTTAAAAGAATTCCCGGCTGGCATTATGCGGCCGGGAATTAAATTTTATTTAGGATACTATTACCATTTGCATTTGTATTTATAGGGTTATTTATTGTGATCGCCGTTTTTCTGTCTTATCAGATGACAAATCACTGGCAAGAGGGAAATGCGGAATAAAAATCAGAATAAAAGATGAGCCTCCTGAGCAATTGAACAAATCTAATTTTATCACCTCATTATCAAACTATTATCCACAACCAATGGTTAATCATGAATAACCATAAGAAATCCGATAATTTAAAACCTAGAATATGTTAGGAGAAGGTGTAAGAAAATTGCTGAATAAGCAGTACCCGGCATTATCGATCAATGAAATTACGTACCGCGGCCGGGACATTGCTTTCAAGACAGATAACGAAGGCCGACCGATACTTCTTTTCATTGGCAAAAAGATCGCTCCCGGCAAAATCAGGGGTGAACGGTACGTGAGGAGCATGATAACGACATCAGAAGGAAAACTAAAAGATCATTGGGAAAAGAAAGGGAAAGCTACGCCTTGACTAAATTGATCACCATAGGGGTGATTTAATAAAAACAATATTTACCATGGAAACCAAAACCAAGGCTTCGAAGAAAACAGAAGGCGCAAAGAAAGACAAGGTAAAAGACGCGGTTGCCAAAGATTTTTCGGCCAGCTATAATCGTTATAAAAAATTCGGTGGTAAGCAATACACCGGCGTGCAAATTGGCCGTGGCCATCATTGGCATTATGATGAGGGCGACTGGAAGGAAACCAAGATTACTCCTGATCTGTGGGAAATATCCTATGCCGTTACTAAACGACGTGTGGGTCATGCCCCCGAAAATTCGGGCGTACCAGTGGGAACGGAGTATCAATGGTACATCGTGTCGCACCAGCACGTGAAAAAACTGAATGCCAACGATTACTCTACCGAAATGACCGGGCTTAAATTCAAGGTCGCCCATAAAAGAGCTGACAAGGATAAATGGAGTGCAACAGCACCGACCCAACGCAAGCACTTGATCCAGTTTTTTAAAGATATGATCGAGCAATTAGAGAAAGACCCTATCCCGCTCGAATTTGAGTACGAAGGTGTGGCCTATAAAGGCGAGGCAGTGCCCATTACCGAAACCTGCGATACTGACGAAGGCATCTGTTACGAGGCTGATATTTCATTGAATGACAATAACATAGGCATTATACGCTGTATGAAAAGCGGCTGGAAAATGGACCGCGTAAAACAAGGTCTGGTGGATGCAATAGGCAATGAAATATTTTTATATTTTGAATAACGGGGCGCGAAGCTAAACAATGATCGAGGCAGAGCTGTTAATCCGCAACGAGTATTCTCGGAACTATTGTAAAAATATTTTCGCCAACTTTAGAAGATTTTCCTGTCCAATTGATGAACCAGCCTTATATCAGATCCTTTATTAAAAGCAACAACCTTAACAACAGGCAGTTTGGGTGGAAAATACAGATTGCAATGAAAATTTCCACCCATTTATTCAAGCTCATTGAGAAGCAGCCGGGCAACACGATCGACCGTTTGCAGTACGATCTCTTCTGGTGAGCCTTTAAATATTTCTTTTACCGCAACCGGCCTTTTATTGACAATGGAATGAATAAACATCGTTCCTACCGGTTTATCCGGGCTCTCACTTCCTCCTGGCATGGTAAGGCCGGTGATGGCCACATATATGTCAGCCTTAATCACATTTCCTAGCCGGCGTGCCATTTCAGCAGTAACTTCCGCCGACTCGGGCGTGTACTTTTTTACCAGGCTTTCCGGTACGCCCAAAATATCCTGCTTAATACATGCATCATAACACACAATGCCGCCTTTGAGGATCTCGCCGCAATCCGGGATTAATGCAAATTCAGCTGACAATCTTCCTGCTGTTGCACTTTCGGCAAAAGTTATGGTCAATTTCTTTTCTTTCAGCAGATGACTGCACAGTGTCAATAGTTCGGAAGGCATTTACTTACATGGTTTATGATTCATTTTAAACACAACCGAAAATGATAAGTTTTTTTAACGAATAGGATTAACAAAAACAAGTATTTACCACTTTCAAAACAGGTATTAATCATTCTATATATCTGATAATTCAATGTTTAACAATTTCACTTGGTTGCAATGTATATATTGCAAATTAAATGCTGTATTTCATGATTCTGCTGCATGCATTTTAAAAACGGCAAACTGCTTTCGGCTGCAGAAGAAGAGCGTTTTACCAAATTAAACATGGAAAATATAAAAAGGGAAATAACAATGTCCAGGTATCAGACAGATGGCTATAATCAAGATGGATGGTGCTCATACCAGCTCTTTATTTGCATCGGCTTTGTTTACATTTTTTTTCTGACTTTTTTTTAACTGCTTTAGAAGTCGGTCACCAGTTTTTGACTCTTTCAGATTCCAGCTTACTGCACCTGAGAGTGCTTTCCAAAGTTTTTTTATTTTACTCATAACATTGTAATTAATAAAACCTGGTCCTTTAATTAATCGAACAAACCCCGTACATCATGGTTTCGCTATTAATACGGATTATTTTTTGTGACAAAGACGCGTTTTTAAGGTAGTTGATGACATTAGTCTATTGGCTGAGAATCAGAATCGCCAAAACCAAAGACCGTGGTGCATTCTTTTACTCAGTTCCGTTTTTAATAGGTGGATGCTGATCCGTCTTCTTCTGCTGACTGTTCACTGCGGAGAGAGCGTAAAAAGCGCAGCACAACCCAAGCCACGCATGAAAGCGCTAATGTTACAAACACATTCCTCGGTTTCTTCATGTTCACTATTCCCCTTCTATAAACTTAACAAGGCAATAGCATAATCGGTTTAAACTAAATACGCGCTTTGAATAAGCGGTTGTATGAAGAACTCAGGGATGTTTTTATATCTCAAACTGACTAAAAATCAAAACAATCGTCCAAAACGCATGGTATTATATTAAAGTTTAACAACATCATAACTATTTGCAGTAATGCACTGAGTGATAATGAAGGGTGAAACAAATCATAAACACCTCAAAGATATTTTCGGGAAAGGGAAAAGATCGTCTATGCCCGAAAATGTTAAACCTATGCTTGCGACACTGGTAGATGAGCCTTTTGATGACCCGGATTGGATGTATGAAGTAAAGTGGGATGGCTACCGGGCCCTTAGTTATATCCATAGGGGGCATGCTGATATTCTTTCACGCAATAACAAATCATTTAATGATAAATATTATCCGTTACGGGAATTGTTATCCGAATGGAAGACCGATGCGGTTATCGATGGGGAGATCGTAGTGCTGAATAAAAAGGGTCAATCCAACTTCGGACACCTTCAAAACTGGCGCAGCGAGGCCGACGGTGAACTAACTTATTATGTTTTTGATATTTTATGGTATGAAGGCATCGGCCTTATGGAATTACCTCTCGCCGACAGGCGAAAGATATTAGAAGATGTATTACCAAAACATGATGACCGTATCCGCCTGAGCCAGGTATTTGATGTAAAAGGCAGCGACTTCTTCCGTGCGGCCAAACAAATGGGACTGGAAGGAATCATAGCCAAAAAGAAAGACAGCACTTATTCGCCTGATCTACGCTCGAAAGAGTGGTTAAAGATAAAAGTTCACAAACGCCAGGAAGTAGTAATAGGCGGCTTTACAAAAAACGAAGGTAGCTCGAAAAAATTTAGCTCACTTTTGCTTGGGGTTTATGAGGGTAAAAAACTGCATTATGTAGGTAAAGTGGGTACGGGATTCTCAGATAAACTTCAGAATGAAATGATGGCGCAATTCAAGCCACTGATCATAGATGAAACGGCTTTCGCCGAAGCACCTGATGTAAATAGCCCGTCACGTTTCAGGCCCAATCCACCAAAGGCCAAAGCTTATTGGTTGAAACCGGAACTGGTTTGCGAGATTAGCTTCGCAGAAGTAACCGGTGATGGCGTTTTTCGTCATCCTTCGTTTGAAGGTATGCGCAGTGATAAAAAAGCGACCGAAGTGGTGCGTGAAATTGAGGCTCCAACAATTGAAACAGTTGCCGAAGTCGAGCACCCGGAAACACGTCAAATACTTAGTGCACCCAAAACCGGCATCAGGCGCACTTTGCTGAATCCGAATGAAGAAACACAGGTGCGTAAGGTACACGGCCACGAATTAAAATTTACACACCTGAGCAAAGTTTACTGGCCAGAAGATGGTGTCACCAAGCGCGATATGCTCAATTACTACTACCAGGTGGCCGAATATATCCTACCCTACTTGAAGGACCGTCCGCAAACTCTTAATCGCTTTCCGAATGGCATAAAGGGCATGAGCTTTTATCAGAAGGACATTAAAGATAAATCGCCTGACTGGATGGATAGTTTCCCCTATGTAACCAGCGACGGCGAGCACAAAGAATTTGCTGTAGCTTGCAATGAGGATAGTCTGCTCTGGATGGCTTCACTGGGGTGCATTGAAATGAACCCGTGGTTCAGCAGGATACAATCGCCGGATAACCCGGATTACTGCGTAATAGACCTCGACCCGGATAAACATCATTTTGACCAGGTAATTGCTGCAGCGCGTGAGGTAAAATCGGTGCTGGATGCGTTGGATGTGCCCTCCTATCCCAAAACTTCAGGCTCAACCGGTATGCATATCTACATTCCGTTGGCCGCGAAATATACTTACGATCAATCGCAAATGTTTGGGCGGCTGATAGCCAACCTGGTGCACAACCAGATACCCGAGTACACCAGCGTGGAGCGCCAGATAAAAAATAGGCAGGGCAAAATGTATATTGATTTTTTGCAGAACCGTCCGGGCGCAACGCTGGCCGGGCCTTATTCGCTGCGCCCTAAACCGGGTGCAACGGTTTCCATGCCATTGCATTGGGACGAAGTAAAACCCGGATTGACCATGCGCGATTTTACGATTTTTAATACCATAGACCGCTTAAAAGAAACGGGCGACCTGTTTAAAGGTGTGCTTGGCAGGGGCATCGATCTGCAAAAAACCGTAAAGAAAGCCCAAAGTATTTTTCATCAACAGGAACATTAAAAAGATAAAAACATATTTGTTCGCACACCAGATGTGACCTAAAATGTACCCGCACCGTTAGTTTTTTGGTGCAATTCTTTTTATACAGTGGTATCTCCACGGATAAAACCCAGTAGGATCGCAATTACAGCAATGACGAGCAAAACATGTATAATCCCGCCAGCTGAGTAAGCGAAAAAGCCTATCGCCCATCCGATTACCAGGATGACCGCGATAATATAAAGTAATGATCTCATAATTAATAGATTTGATACTCAGATAATCGTCAAAACCATGCCAGTTTCGTTCATCTTGCATTTGTTTTTGGGAACATAACTTTATCCGGCGATTGCTTTAACTCATCTAAAATGCGCTTGATCAGGCGCGTACGCATGGCGGCGGATTGTTTTGGCTCTACGAGGTAGATCAGGAGCACTTCCACCCAGGTATTCGCGTTAATCCGGAAATTAACAAAGGGAAACTCTTTTACTTCCAGCTCATCTACCGGGGTTTCACTGATCATCGCGCGAAGTTCTTTCACCCGTTCCTGCATACCCTCGCCGAGTTCGTCAGCGGCGATCTTCCTAATGGCTTTTTCAATAAAAGCCAGGTCGCTCTCATAGGCTACGTGAAAGGGTATTTCATTCCAGATGTAAGGGAACTTGTTCCATGAATAATTATACACTTCATCCTGGAAAATTAAGCTATTGGGAAACCGGATCAGCCGGCCGCTGGGCACGTCATTGCTTAGATAATCGCCGGCAAATTCCCAGAGCGTTGTATCCAGATAATTTATTTCCACCACGTCCCCGGTAAAATCGCTCACCTGGATACGGTCGCCTACCTTATACGGCGAGCGAACGACAATGTAAATCCAGCCAATGAGTGAGGCAATAGGTGTCTGGAGCGCAAAACCGAGGATGAGAGATATAATGCCCAACGAAGCGGCTGCAGCATACCAGTTGGCATTCAAAAAGGAAATAAGGGTCAGCGCTGCCAGTACGATGGTGATCAGCCGGATCACCCGCACGACATTGTAAACGGCTACCTTGCTTTCTGCATTCCTGCTGACGGCCCGCTGGATAACGCGGGAAAGTACCAGCAAAAGTGCGATACAAAAGCAGGTCATACAGAGTTTCGGTAGCCACTCTGCCAGAATCGCTGAAGAAGCGAAGAAATGAAGGCGGAATACAAAGTAACAACCAATGCTAATCAGCGCAAAAAGGATATAGCCGCCGATAAATAAATGGTGGGCCGCCTTGCTGTTGCCGACCCTGCGCCCTGGCTTCGTTTGCTGCTGCTTGATATCCATAAGGCATAAACAAACCTATATGAGGAATGGTTTAATCATTCATCCGCTGACTTACGGGTTTTAAGCGTGCTTTTTAATTCCGGGTGTTGGGCCGGTAATCGCTCAACGTTGCGTTCCGTTTCTGTTTGCTGGACGTGTACGGCATATTCGGCTGGTTCAATCGTTAGGCCGTTGGCTTCCGCATACACCTGTGTAAACTCCGCACCGATATATAAGATCACGGAAGTATAATAGATCCAAACGAGGATAACTATGATCGAACCTGCCGCTCCGTAGCCGGAACCTTGTGCGGTATACTTCAGGTAAAGCCCTATAAGAAATTGCCCGACAACAAATAAAATAGACGTAAAAACGGCGCCGGACTTTACTGTACGCCACTTGATCTTCACGTCAGGCAGGAATTTAAAGATAATCCCGAATAAGGTCGCAATGATCGCCAGCGTCAGCAGCAGATTAAAGCCATTGAGCAGCAGGTCGGTAATGCCAGGCAGGAAATGCTTGAGTTTATCGCTGATGAGATTAATAGCAAGGTTAACCAGCAAGGATACGAGCAGCAGGAAACCGAGGCTGATGATCAGCGAAAACGAGAGGAACCTATTTTGCAATAGTTTTAACCAGCTCTTTTTCGGCTTGGCTTTAACCCGCCAGATGATGTTCAGGGAATCCTGTATTTCGATAAAGATACTGCTTGCACCCAAAAGCAGAATAACGATACCTGATACGAGGGCGAAACCCGTTTTTCCGGATAGCGCAAGGTTTTTTACCATGGATTGGATTTGAGCCGCGGCCTGAGCACCAACATAACCCTTAATATGCGGATACAGGGTTTGATTAAAAGCATCTTCTTTAAAAACGACACCTGCAATAGAGATCACCAGAATAAGCAGCGGCGCGATCGAAAAAACGGTGTAATAAGCCAGGGAAGCGCTCGGTTTTAAACCGTTATCGCTAATAAAACCGCCAAAGGTTGCGATGATCACTTTCCACAAAGCCTTTAAGTACCCTTTTTTAAATAGCCCCATGATTTTCAGTTCGTTATAATTACAGAAAACCCGGATAAGCTATTTTGTTTTAGTAAAAATTGCGGGCTGATGGCAAGTTTTTTTCTAAACGCAACGCTGGCGTTTTGACGCAGAGATTTTTACTGGTGCCGCCAATAAATTTGCTCAAAATAAAGGCCCATTCTTAATGCTAGTTCAATTCGTTTTTTTTCCAGTTTCTTAAGCAGGCTCGTTTTAGAACTGGTCGGTCGCGTTGAGAAATAGCCGATCACATTCCCAGTCTCCATATTAATAAATTTATAGTTTTCCCTTTGCTCATCCATCGCTTTATCCCCCTTAACTATTCACTGACAACATCATACGCTTGATAGCTAAAACGAATATAATACTTTATTTCTAATTTAATAACTATACTTATAATTAATTAATGGAATTCATAAACCAAAACCCTGATCAGGTTTTGATAGCTCATGCGCAGGAAATACAAAAACAAGATATAACCAAATTGGCGGATTCCAAAAAAACCGATCAATGAAAAGATCACAATAGCCCGTGAAAACTGTACAAACTCGCCGGCTGGTTAAGCGTCGAAAATAGTAATGGTGAGGAGACGGTGATTGCAGGAAAGACATCGCCTGTATTACCTTAGGCTGTTTCATATCGTCCTGCTTTATAATCTTTCAGATATTCCGTGTAATATGTTTTTGTTGTTGCCGCATAAGCCCGTGCATAGCCGATTACGGCTTCCTGCCAGCCCTGATCCTTTCCAAAAGCCATCAATTCATCGATGGTGCTCGACCCCTGTATCCCGCCGCTGCGCAATTGTGCCGAAGCGGTCAGGGCGCCCATATCGCCGGTTACCTGGTACATATCGCGGTAATCTTTCAATAATTTAAAATTGATCGTATCCTTTACCGGTTGCAGCTCTTGGATGATAAACGAATCACCGCGGAATACAGTCGTACTTAATAAAGCGGCCGATACGTTTTGCATACGCTACTGAATGCCGATCACCCGCGCAGCTTCGGTTTCCCATTGCAGTTGTTGCACTTTGATATAGGGCAATAGCGATGATGGACGCGCCTGCTTCATGTCCAGTAACAGGTATCTGTCCTTCGTGTTCGTGCTTTTAAGCAGGAACAGATAGCGTTTCACACCGATACTGCCGGTACCCGCCAGCCGGAACACTGCGCTGATCACTTCATAATTATACGGGCCGTCATTACTCGTTTTTATCCATTCATTGATATGAGCTTTCAATTCATGACGGAGGTTTTTATCCAGCTTAAAGTGACGCTCATCCGCAAGCGACAGCATAATACTTTTTTTCTTGCTTACGGTACGTTTTTTGAGCAATTCTTTATACCCGGTTTTCGCCGCAGAGCGCAGGAAATCGCAAACAATGCCTTTGGCTATCCGCGGATCTATGCTGATTGCCTTACCACCGGCCAGCATGCCCGAATAGGTTTTCAGATACAGCTGCGCCATCTTTAATGCCTTTTCAGGTTCGAAGTCCAGATTATCAAAAGCGATAAAAATGCTCGTGGCCATCCGAACCACCTCATAGCTCGCGTGCGCCAGCAACGCCTCGTCAAAATCGTTCAGATCAAAGTATACCAGTTTATTATCTCCACGGTAGCTGCCGAAATTTTCGATGTGCAGGTCGCCGCATATCCAGGCCAACGGTGAAAGGGGCAGCGGTTGCGCTGCTGCCAGGTCCTGGTAAAACAGGTGGCAGGTGCCCCTAAAAAAGCGAAATGCGTTCTCGGCCATCGCCTCGTATTTTAGCTGCACTTTTTCAGGCAGTAGCACCGCATTAAAGCTTTTCAGCCGTTCGTATAGGTCACTCATTTCTTCTTGATATAATAATTGTAATTTACCTGGTGATTGGCTGCTGCTGCGTCGATCGAATGGGTTGAGGTCAGGTCGCTGTCTTCAGCAAGCTTCGATAATTCTATTTAGAATTCATATAAATGATCCAGCTCCTCCTCGCTCATATCTTCAATGTTACCATGCGGTTACTCGCGCCCTCGTGCGATGCCAGCAATTGGGTGAGACACGGACCGCATTTTCAATGGCCGGCCAGATCCAGTCTTTTCTAATCGGCGAAGAATACGTAAAAGGGATGCCATACAGGGCACCCCTTTACCACGTTTTTTACAGGTCGTGGATCCTTTTGATCGCTTCCAGGTGCATTTTCACTGTCGGCGCCGTTTTTTCAGCAAAAGCTTTCAAGTCGGCATCTTTACCGTCTTTTGCCTCCTTGTCCATCAGGTCCAGCGTTTTCTTATGCCCGTCGATCATCGCATCTACATAAGCTTTGTCAAAATTTTTCCCTTCCTTTTTCTCCAGGTCGGCGATCTTTTTCTTGTGATCGTTATCGGGGGCATCCGGCAAGGTGATGTTTTTCTTTTGGGCTATCGCTTTCAGCTCATCGTTCGCTTTGCCATGATCGTCGACCATCATTTGCGCGAATTTTCTGAGGGATGCGATATGCGTCTTGCTTAATGCCAACTTGCCCAGTTCCACTTCGGCCATTCCGCCGCTGGCGGCATCGGTTGCGAATTTCGCGTCGTCCTTGTCGACGGCGATGCCGCCCGTCGCGGCCGCATGGGTCGTCGTGTCTTTCGTCTTGTTCAAGCTGTCTGCCTCATCCTTGGCATCTTTGTGGGCATTATTACATGACTGGAAGGTCAAAGCCGCCATGCTAAGGCAGCAGAGATAAATTAGCTTTTTCATAAATAGTTAGTTTATAATAGTTTAAATAAAAACACTATGTCCAAAGAATAGTTTGAAGGTTTTGCGCCAATCGGCCTAATCGCATTTATCCTTGACAAAACTAACTTTAGCCCATTCTGTTCTTTCCGGTAAACAAAACCAACACATACTGTTCCAACTACAAATGAATTCAACCTTCCAGTAAAAATCACGTAAACATGCGACAACAATAATAAAACTCTTACACATGAAGCTAATTCTATTACTTATTTTTCCCATTCTTACTATTGCTCAGACCACCAATGAAAGAAAGATTTATTTGCTAGATAAAAAAGTTGAATTGAGCATACCCGGCCAATTGGTTGAAATGTCCGATCAAGCGTATAAAATGAAGTATAACGATCGGCCTCGTCCGGCAGTTGCTCTATCTGATAAAAGAGGTGAAGTAAGTCTTGTTGGCCTTATTACACATCAACGTGCTAACGAAAGTCAAATACTTGCATATAAAGACTTTCAAATTTCCGAGCTAAAAAAAGCTCACCCAGACCTACAATTAATAGACGGAGGCTTAAAAACAGTGCGAGGTAAGAAAGTCGGCTGTTTCAGATTTCTCTCTCAGGCAGTTGATCAAAAAATTTTCAATTATTATTTTTTCACCGTTGTCGATGGTGAAGTTGTTTTGTTTCACTTCAACTGTATTCAGCGATTGAGGGCAGAATGGGAAAGTAAGGCAGAACAAATTGTATCGTCGCTGATTGTTGACTAAAGATGTTGTTGCAGTAAAACACCACCACGGTACCTGATTATCAATTTAAAAAAGTCTCTCATAAAAATGAGGGACTTTTTGGGTAAATGAAGTACGAATCTCGAACAAATTCGTTGCTGATTTAAAGCGGCTTGCAGATTTAGATAATCGAATAAAAGAGTTTGATTGCTTAAAAATATGGCCATGAATGGACACCTATATTATCGCTGTTTTTCTTGTTCTTAATAACGCAAATATGCATAAGTACGCCATTCTGTTGTTAAGAGTACGGTAAGCCCGACCAATGCGTTTGTGTTTGTTTATCCGGACCAGGTCGAACCAGCGCTGGCCCTCGAAAGCCAGCTCCATGCGGCGCTCATGCAATACAGCTGTCCTGAAATCATCTTTTGACAGGCCCGCAGCAAATGTTTTTTTCGAATGAAAATGTCCCATGAACTAATATTTATCATTCTTGACTAAACCATAAAAACGTTCCGGCTCTCACCCCGGAACGTATCAACTAAAATCAGGTCAATCTCAGTTGACCTTTGTGGGGTTTACAATGCAACTATAACCGCTGTAAGCAAGCTATGCCCGATGCTGGAACATTCAATTGATGAACACCCGGCTGCAATTGCAGCTTGCGCAAATCACCAGCTTTAACTCTGTTAGCGTAATCATTTTGCAATTCTGGTCCAAAATGGCGATTTATTGCACGGGTGCACTTTACTTCTTTATCATAGTCTTTTTCTTATTTTGGCGAACTCAAATGATTATGGAAAGCTTTTTTGAAGAGATAATGAAACTGAGTTCTATCCCTTCATACTCAAAACATGAAAGATTTGTCCAGGGCATTATCAATGCGATCAACGAAAGGATCGTTGCCCAGGATGAAATGCTGCCGACTGTAAACAAAATGATGCAGGAACTCGGCTTTTCCCGGGAAACCATCATCAAAGGATACAAAGAGCTCATTGATCGCGGGATTGTTGTATCCAGGAGCAGGCAGGGATATTTTGTCGGTAGCGGCAATACGGACATCCTAATGAACATAGCTTTGCTAATGTACAACCTGGATACCTTTGAGGAGCAATTCTACCGCAATTTCCGGCATGAGATCGGTCAAAATATCAATCTAAATACCTATTTCCATCATGGCGACATTGAAATATTTGAAACCATTTTATCACAGATAAAAGGGAAATATGGGATGTATGTGATTGCGCCAATACCACATCCAAAAACCAGGGAGTTATTGGATATAATACCCCGCGAAAAGCTCTTGATGTTTGACCGCTTTGAACCGTTGGACGGGGACTTTAATCATATTACGCAAGAATTCAGGAAATCGTCATATGAAGTCTTTTGCAAATTGGCACCGAAGATACAGCGGTATGATGAATTTATTTTTTTTCATTCGGCAAACTCGTTAGACCCTAAAGAGATCGTAGTCGCATTTAAGAAATTCCTTAAAGAGTTTACCATTAACGGCAAGATAGAGAAGGAGTATATACCCGGAAGCGTTGAGAAGGGGAAAGTATATTTCACCCTCGACAATTTTGCTTTATGGCAGATCATGAAAGATTGTAAAACCAAAGGGCTTAAACCCGGAACAGACCTTGGGGTGCTCTCTTCAAATGACGAACCAGCCAAAGAAATTATCGGTATAACTACCTACTCAGCTGATTTTTCCCAAATGGGGGTTATAGCCGGGCGCGCGGTTTTGAACAGGCAAAGAATACAGTTGACCGTGCCAATGATTTTGTTTGAACGATCTACACTTTAGGGGCTCAAATGAATTCGACGGTGATATTGGCGTTTTTATTTTTCACCGGGGTGGTGGCCCTCATTTCCTGGTATAAATCCCGGCAAAAAAAACTAAACACGTTAAATCGCTTATTCCTGGCCGACAGAAATCTGGGCTTTTTGTTGGTGGGCGGTGGACTGTTATTTACCAACATTAATACGTCGACAATTGTTGGGGAAAATGAGCTTGTTTATACCCATAATATGTCGGTAATGGCCTGGGGAATGACATCGGTACTCGCTATGCTAATTGTTTCAGAATTCATTATGCCCATGTACATTAAACTTGGCATTTCCACCACGCCTGACTTTCTGGCCGCACGGTATGGGCACGGAATTGGCAAGCTGGTATCCATCATATTTCTGGCTAGTTACGTCATAAATTTACTTCCGTCGGTGTTGTACAGCGGGGCTTTAGCTTTAAATGGCCTGTTCAACTTTTCGGAGGTATTTAAACTCGATTACTGGACTACAATCTGGATCTTAGTTTGGGCGATAGGCTTGTTCGGCTGTCTGTATACAATCCTGGGCGGATTGAAAGCTATCTCCGTCTCAGACGCGCTGCTTGGCATGGGTATGTTTGCCGCCGGATTGTTGTTGCCCCTGTTTGGCCTGAGATACCTCGGTCATGGCAGCATCCTGGAGGGCCTGAACACCCTGTTAAATGCACATAAGGAACATTTTAATAGTATAGGTTCATCTTCGGATCCTATTCCGTTTAGCACCCTTTTCACTGGGATGTTATTGGTTAATCTCTACTATTGGGGCACAGAGCAATATATTGTACAGCAATCGCTTGCTTCAAAAGATCTCAAGACTTGCCAGAAAGGCATCGCAGTAGCCTGCCTGGGTAAACTGGTCTCCCCTTTATTTTTGAATTTCCCGGGACTGATAGCCGTGCACATCTTCGCGCATTTGCATAATCCTGTCGAGGTATTCCCCATGCTCGACCGCCTGGTATCCCCGCCGGTTATTTCAGGGTTTATAGCCACAATAATTTTTGGTGCCGCCTTAACGACATTCAACGCCGGACTGAATAGTTCGAGTACTTTGTTTATATTAAACATTTATAAGCCCTGGAAAGAAAAGCGGCAGCGACCAGTTCAGGAAACTAAACTGATAAGAACGGCCAAACTGTTCGAGTTCGCTGTATGCCTGTCGGCGATGCTGATCGCGCCATTCATCATTTTCGTTAAACATGGCTTCTATACCTATGTTCAAACAGTAAACGGTTTTTTTAACGTGCCTATTTTTACTATCATGTTCATCGGGCTTCTCACGAAAAGAGTGCCCACATTAGCCGCACAGGTGGGGCTCACTTTTTTTATTGTTTCTTACGCACTCACACAACTTGTATTCGACGTCCACATCCACTTCCTTCATATCCTGGCGATTTTGTTCGTGGTCACTTGCGGCATCATGCTTCTGATTGGAAAACTATACCCCATGCCCGTCCCCTATCATCATAAAGTCAACAACTTAGTTAGCCTTGAGCCCTGGAAGAACAGACATTTCATTACCGGCGTTTTGATTTTGCTGATGGTATTGATGTTTGTCGCCTTCTCGCCATTGGTGCTTGCAAAATAAATTTGCACATGTAAAAGTAATTCTCTAACATTGTAAAGTAGACCAGAGTAGACCAGTAAATTTTATTGACTTTTTTATAGGCATCACAAGGTGCTGCATCAAACACATGTCTTGTTTATACACAGGATATAGGCCAAGTTCAATTATGATATGATGATTTTAGATCGATACAGACTTGTTCTTCTAATACTAATTCTGTTCATATTTTCCGCTGCATCGGCACAGATAGCAAAGGTTAGCTTCGTTTCATCAGATAAGGATATGGAACGCGCTTTTAATTGGGCCAAAGAAATGGCGCTGCACTATAAGGGTGATAATACCGACCCGGTCGGTTACTGGTATGAAGCGGCACTGCCGTCACGCTATGCATTCTGCATGCGCGATGTTTCTCATCAAAGTATTGGTGCTGAGATACTGGGGTTGAGCAAGGAAAACCGCAACATGTTTACACTATTCGCCAAAAATATTTCTGAGTCAAAAAATTGGTGCTCCTACTGGGAGATCAATAAATGGGGAAAACCAGCACCCGATGACTACCGGAATGATAAGGAGTTCTGGTATAATTTGCCCGCCAATTTCGATGTGCTTTTTGCTACCTGGCGGCTGTACCAATGGACTGGCAACAAATATTATATCAATGATCCGGCCTTTATAAGCTTCCAGGAAAAAACCGTTAGGGAATACATCGACACCTGGGCGCTCTATGCCGATTCCCTCTTGAAAAGGCCATCGCACCTTCACACCCCGGTGCCCTACAACGAGAAGGATTATTTTCAAAGCTGCCGTGGGCTGCCATCATACTCAGAGGGTGTGCCGAATATGAAAACGGGCGTTGACCTGGTAGCCGCACTTTACCGGGGCTTACAAACCTATTCGGATATACTCGCTGCAAAAGGGTTGCACAGCGAAGCCAAATTGTACGCCCGGAAAGCGGAGCTTTACCGTTTGCGGCTGGAGGCTGATTGGTGGGATAATGGCCGGGGCCATTATTATACCTATTACACCGGCGATGGCCGCTTCAGGAGTGACGGCCCAGCGCCAATGCTGCTTTGGTTCGATGCATTGAAGGATACCGCCAGGCTCAGGATGAACATGGCGCAAATAGCCGCAACAAAAACTAATATTGAAAACATTTCTTATTTGCCTTACTTGTTCTACAAAAATGGTGACTGGGAACAGGCGCGAAAATATATCCTTTACCTCTGTGATACTACTACGCCCAGGAGAGAATACCCGGAGGTTTCGTATGGTGTGATCGAAGGCATTGTACAAGGATTGATGGGCATAACACCGGATGCGCAGGCCCGGACGATCAACACATTGTTTAGAATGCATAGCGGGGGCGCAGCTACTGTTAATAATTTGCCGGTTTTGCAAACCTCCATCAACCTCTCTCATCATAGTGATCATCAATCTGTAATCACCAATTCGGGCAAAAGGTCCTTCAAATGGAAGGCGATGTTCATCGGCAATTATCAGCATGCGATGGTCAACGGAGCGTTGTTGACGGCAAAAAAGCAAACTGACGAACAAGGAAAAATAACCAGCTGGGTGCAGGTAATTGTAAAGCCCGGCATGCAAATCAAAGTCGACGCCAAACCATAACGAATTCTTAAATAACTAAAATAAATTAATGACAATTTTAAAAAATAAAGTTTTTCTTGTATTCATACTTTTAACTGTAAGACTGACAGTATATGGCCAGCAAGCGGCTTTGCCCGAACAAAAAGACCGCTGGTTTATACAGCCCGATGGCAGTATCACCTGGCCTGTAAATGGCAAGCTGCCACATGCGGATCATATCGAAATGTCGGGAGAACAAGTGTCGCTTTGGCTCGATTATCGCGTTGACAGCGCAGGAGCTACCAGTATAAACCGAAAAGTGCTTTTCCCGATGTTCCGGATGCTGCCTGATGAAACCAGGAGCCACATTGGTTATACTTTCGATGACAATGAGTTGCCGCGCATCTATATCAATAACAGACTTCTAAAGACTGATAAGAGCGGTGACCTTGCGCCCGTTACTAAAAGCATCAATCATCATGGGATTATGAGGGTTTTGGCTGAAACCGGCAATCCCGCGGTCAAAATTGAACGCAGCCTGTTCCCCTCAGTAGATAAGCCTATGGCTATTGAAAAATTTGTTTTTACTAATACAGGTAATAAACCGGTAACGGTGTCGATGGAGAAATTAAACCGGGCGGTTACAACGGATACGCTCCGCAGCAAGTTGTCGCCTCATACGGTGATTATGAAAACGGTAAATGAAGGCAGACGTGCTTTACAGCCCGGCCGTTCGGCTGTTTTTGCCGTTTGTTATTTTGCTACCGATCACCCGGAACAATCATTTCCAATTGACCCTGAAGGGGAAGAAAAGGCCAGGGCCAAACGTATAGAGCATATCTTGTCTCCATTGCAATTAGAGACGCCCGACAGTATCCTAAACACTGCATTCGCTTTTGCTAAAATACGGGCAACCGAAAGCATTTTTAAAACCAAACGGGGCTATCTGCACGGTCCGGGCGGCCTGGAGTACTATGCAGCTATTTGGGCAAATGATCAGGCGGAGTATGTTAGCCCTTATTTTGCATTTTCGGGAGATGACATCGGCACACAGTCTGCAATGAATTGTTACCGGTTATTTTCCACTTACATGAACCCGGAATACAAGCCCTTGCCGAGTTCCATAGTAGCTGAAGGGGATGCAGTTTGGCAGGGAGCCGGTGACAGGGGCGATCAGGCCATGATCGCTTATGGCGCTTCGAGATTTTCGCTTGCTTATGGCAAGGCCGATTCAGCTAAAGTGCTATGGCCGCTGATCAGCTGGTGCCTGGAATACTGCCGCAGGCATATAAATGAACAGGGAGTAGTAAACTCGCAAAGCGACGAACTGGAAGGCCGGTTCCCATCAGGGAAAGCCAACCTGTCCACCAATAGCTTATATTATGACGCCCTTGTTTCAGCAGCCATGCTGGCCCGTGAATTACATCTGCCAAAAAAACAGGTGGATGATTATAACAGTCAGGCGAAAACGCTCAGGTTTAACATCGAAAAATACTTTGGCGCCCGGATAGCAGGCTTCGATACTTACAAATACTACGAAACTAACAATGCACTTCGTGCTTGGATCTGCGTACCATTAACAATGGGGATATATGACCGGAGCAGCGGAACCATAGCAGCTTTATTCTCACCTCAGTTGTGGACCGCTGATGGTTTGGCAACTGAAGCAGGCGAAGAAACGTTTTGGGACCGCTCTACTTTATATGCACTTCGTGGTGTGCTGCAAGCAGGCGAAACCGGTAAGGCGATGACTTTCTTGCGTTATTATTCGCGCCGCCGGCTTTTAGGCGAACATGTTCCCTACCCGGTCGAGGCTTACCCTGAAGGTAATCAAAGGCATCTTTCGGCCGAAAGCGGCTTGTACTGCAGAATATTCGCCGAAGGCTTATTCGGCATGAGGCCCGTGGGGTTCAATAGTTTTACATGTTCGCCAAGGCTTCCAAAAGGTTGGCCCCGGATGGCGATGCGAAACATCCATTCATTCGGCACTGTGTTCGATCTAAAAATTTCACGGCTGAACGCTAAAAAATTAACAATTATAGTAACAAAGGCCGGTGGTACAAAAACCTACACTATTCGCGATGGTGATACGGTCAAGATTAATTTATGATGAAAAAGATCGGACCAGGAAGTAGGTCAGCGACCTGACGAAGAGCAACCAATTATCAACCCAATTAATAACCTAATTATCAAGACTATGGCAAAAAAGATACAAGAATAAAACGAGCAATCGGGTTACCCGTGAAGTAAAAAGCCGGAAAGTGTTGCACCACTGCCCGGCAAGTACCCGGGTTACCATCAACCAATTGAGTAATTGACATAATTTTTAACCCAAAGTTTTCAAAAATATGAATTTAGATTCGAAAGCCAAGCTTTTGCTATGGCCTCGTTTACCCAAAATATTAGCCAACCTATTCCTCACGGCGCTGATTACTACCACAGTGTTCAACCAGGTAAACGCAAAGGCAAATACCGGCCACTTCTTTACTAAAGATCTGAGAATCCATCAGGCAGGCCCAAACGAGGAAGCAGGTGTTATTAAAATAGAAGGAAAAGTAACCGACGAAAAAGGACTGCCTTTGCCCGGCGTTAGTGTGCGGATAAAAGGCACCAACAACGGTGTTACAACAAACGGCGACGGCAATTACACTATTACAGTACCCGACAGGCAGGCGGTGCTGGTATTCAGCTTCCTGGGCTTTATGAGCCAGGAGAAAAGTATCGGCGACTCAAACACGCTTAATGTCGTTTTGGTAGCTAAGAACGCCAGCTTAAATGAAGTTGTAGTTGTAGGCTATGGCACCCAGAAAAAAGGCAACGTTGTGGGCGCCGTAAGTACGGTAAAAGGAGATGATGTGCTCCAAAACGCATCGCCCTCCGTATCCAATTCATTAGCGGGGCACGTACCTGGCTTGATCATCAATAACCGTTCTGGCGAACCGGGTAACGATGGGGCCAGTTTGCTCATCAGGGGATTGAATTCATTTGGTGGCGGCACCGGCCCATTAATCGTGGTGGATGGGATACCCGACCGTGACCTGAACCGCCTTAACCCCGATGATATTGAAAGCGTTACTGTTTTAAAGGATGCGTCAGCGGCAATCTACGGTGTCAGATCGGCCAATGGCGTCATTTTGATTACCACAAAAAGAGGCAAAACAGGTAAGCCAACCATTCATTACGATGGGTCATATGGCATCCAGCAACTAACCAGGCTTACCCAGCGCGTTAATGCCTGGCAATACATGACTTATTACAATGAATTAAACCTTAACCAGGGGAATACCGCTCCTTACACCCAAAGCGAAATTGATAAATACCGAGCAGGCAACGACCCCAACTACACCAGCACCGACTGGGTGAACGCAGTATTCAGAAAGAATGCCCCACAGGACAGTCATTCTGTTTCTGTACAAGGCGGCGGTGAACAGGTGAAATACTATTTCTCGGCACAAACACTAGATCAGCAAAGTAATTTGAGGAACAGCGACGAGCGGTTTAAGGAATTTAATATCCGGTCGAACATTGACGCGACGATTTCGCAAAATATGAAAGTGACCCTGGATATTGCTGCCCGCAAGGAAGATAGATATAACCCGGTCATTTCTTTATCGCAAACATTGCATGAAGCGGTGAGTATGTATCCCTTCCTGCCTGTGTATTGGCTAAACGGATATCCGGATGCTGGCATATCAAACGGAAGGAACCCGGTAATAATGACTTCTTCAGCAGCAGGATACGACAACACGAGTAATTATATTGTAAATCCTAAACTGGGCTTTGATCTTCAATTGCCTTACATCACCCAGGGCCTATCACTGAATGGCTATGCAGCGTTCGACTATAATTATCGTGCTGAAAAAACCTTCCATCAACCCTGGGACGCCTACACTTATGATATAAACACCAATACTTATAACAACCAGAGAAGCAGCACCAGTATCCTTAGCCTGGCGCAGGATGCCCTGTTGACAAATGAAAATACTTATTTCATAAAGCTGGCTTATGACAGGCAATTTGGCAAACATGCAATTAATGCATTCGCTGGATACGAACAAAATACTTCTAATTGGAACGATACCTATGCTTACCGCAGAGACTTGTTAAGTAACCAATTGGATCAGCTTTTCACCGGCAGCGCCGCAGGACAAAATGCGACAGGATCTGCCTACCAGGATGGCCGCGAAAGCTATCTGGGACGCTTGGCCTACAGCTACAGCAATAAGTACCTGGCCGAGGCGACATTCCGTTATAACGGATCATTCAACTTTCCTTCGGATAAGCGCTGGGGTTTGTTCCCGGCCGTTTCTTTGGGCTGGAAAATTTCGGAAGAAGACTTCTTCAAAAACAACGTTAAAGGTATTGATCAGTTAAAATTCCGCGCTTCGTGGGGATTGATGGGTAATGATGCAGTAGCTCAATACCTTTATGTAACCCGGTACCAGTTGCTGCAAAACCCTGAGTATTATACCTATTTTGGCGACAATTATACTGAGGCTAAGGATCTTGATCTTTCGGCAACACCAAACCCTAATATAACCTGGGAAAGGCAGGATACCAGAAACATCGGCTTTGATGCATCATTCCTGTCCAACAAATTGAGTGTAAGTTTTGATGCCTTCCGGTTTTTAAGGAAAGACATTCTTGCCCAGCGGAATGCTTCGGTGCCATTATACACCGGGTTGTCGCTTCCGGCTGAAAATATCGGTAAATCGCTCAATCGCGGTATCGATTTTTCGATCAACTATAATGAAACCAAAACTATCGTTAAGTATCATATTGGTGGCAATTTCACTTATGCCAAAAGCAAGATCTTATTCCGCGACGAGTCGCCTAATATCCCTGCCTGGCAAAAATCGACCGGTTATGCTATCGATTCATGGTTAGTATATCAAACCAAAGGTATTTATCATACACAGGCGGAGGTTGATAATTCTCCTCACATGGCTGGTGCAAAACCAGGCGACCTCTGGATAATAGACAAAAGCGGCGACGGGCAGATTACCAGCGACGACAAGGTAAGGATACCAGAGTCGGCCACGCCAAAAATAACCTACGGCATTTTAATGGGTGCCGAATATAAAGGTATCGCCCTTAACCTGGTTTGGGCCGGACAGGCAATGGCCAAACAAATAATATTACCACAGTTGGAAGGTTCTTTAGCAGCCCCTCCAGCCTGGTTGTATAACGGACGCTGGACCCCTGACAATCCGAATGCTCAATATCCAAGGGCCTTCAACTATATCGATCCGCGAAACTCTGTGTATGCTGACTTTTGGCTGCGCGATGCTTCCTTTATGCGTTTGAAAACTGCAGAACTCTCTTATGCATTGCCTGCAAACACTTTCAAAAGATATGGTATTGGTCAGGTAAAAGTATTTTTTGGGGCCACCAACCTGTTTTCATTCGACGGTATGAAAAAATACAATGTCGACCCTGAAACCAACAACATTACAGGCGTTAACTACCCTCAGTCGCGCATTTTCAGGTTCGGTTTAAATGTTAATTTATAAAAACGAGATATATGAAAAATAAAATATTCATTTGTTGTTATATCCTATGCGTTATAATGACTTCCTGCAAAAAGGATGTCTTAAATAAAACGCCGCTTGATTCGTATACCGATCAATCTGTGTGGAAAGATTTAAACCTTGCAGAGGCCTTTGCGAATAACTTGTACAATGTGTTACCCAATGCTGAACATAACTGGGACAATACGACCAACAGAACATGGGCATTATCGTCGGCTTGCGATGAAGCTTTTAATAAATTTGATGATTACAATGCTTCAGTAATGAACTCCGGTTCTTTAACGCCTGATAACCTTGGCAATTTTGACATATGGGCGCCAACATTTCAGGTTATTCAAAACTGCAATATCTTTTTGTCCAAGATCGATAATGTCCCCGGTGACCAGGCATGGCGTGACCGTTTAAAAGGTGAGGTGACCTACTTAAGGGCTTATGCCTATTTCAAGCTGATCAGGGATTATGGCGGCGTTCCTTTGATCACGAAACCTTTCGATCTCAACAGCGACTTTAAACTGAGCCGCAACACCTACGATGAATGTTCCACCTTCATCTCCGACGAACTGGACAAAGCCGCAGGGCTGTTACCTCTGCAACAAAGTTCGGCCAATTATGGCAGGGCCACAAAAGCTGCTGCGCTTGCACTAAAGTCGACGCTGTTGTTGTATGCTGCCAGTCCGCAGTGGAACGCATCTAACGATATGGCCAGGTGGCAGAAGGCTTCGGATGCCGCAAAAGCAGTGATCGATCTGAATGCATTTCAACTCTTTAATGGCAGATATGCGGATATGTTTACTACCCAGAACTCTGAATTGATCATGGTAAGGGAGACGAATAAGCAATACATGTGGAGCGCCTTTCAGGGGGTTGAAATGTTCTTGTCTCCGAGTGGTTTCCATGGATGGGCTTCCTTCGCACCCAGTCAGAATTTGGTTGACGCGTTTGGGACTGCTGACGGGAAAGACATTACCGACCCGGCCTCCGGCTATGATCCTCAGCATCCTTATGTCAACCGCGACCCCCGTTTTTACCAGGACATTGTTTACGATGGAAGACCATACGGGCAACCGGCATTTTGCCAGGACCGATATGGTGTGGGCAGCACTAATGCTGCTGAGTTTTACGAGGGGGGATTGGACTCGCCGCAGGGCTGGGACAAATGGAACAACAGTGTAACACGCTACACCTTCAGGAAATATTGCGATACTACCTATAACTTTAATACAGAAACACAGACTAACAAGTTTTGGATCATCAGCCGTTTAAGCGAGATCTACCTGAATTATGCTGAAGCCCAGTTTTACCTCGGCAATTCCGCAACAACGATCCAATATTTAAACCTGATCAGGCAAAGAGCAGGCATTGCAACTCCGCTGCCAAATACTCTTTCAGGTACGGCACTTGAAAATAAACTCCGCAATGAGAGACAGGTGGAGCTATGCCTGGAGGGACATCGTTATTATGACGTTCGCCGCTGGAAGATCGCCGATGTAACAGAGAATAAACCATTGATGGGTGTGGTGATTATCAAAAACACAGATGGCAGCAAAACCTACAATTACACCCAGGTGCAAACCAGAACGTTTAAGCCGCAGCATTATTTGTTACCTATCCCGACAAGTGAAATTAACCGGACAAGCCTAGCGCAAAACCCTGGTTATTAATAATAAACGAAAAGAATGGCTTGCCAGCAAACCATTCTTTTCATTTAATCCAATCGTCATAAAATGAACAAGAGAAAATTATTGGCGTTGATACTCTGTATCTGCTGCTCGTCTGTGAAGGCACAAAAGTTTGAAGAATTAGCCAGGAAACCGCCGATGGGCTGGAACAGCTGGAATAAATTTGAATGTAAGATCAACGAAATTATAGTAAAGGAAGTTGCCGATGCCATGATAAAAAATGGCATGAAGGCTGCCGGATACGAGTATATCATTGTTGATGACTGCTGGCAGATCGGCCGCGACAGCTTAGGTAATATCGTCGTAGACCCGCAGCGGTTTCCATCCGGGATGAAGAGCCTTGGGGATTATATTCATTCCAAAGGATTAAAATTTGGAATTTATTCGGATGCAGGGACCTTAACCTGCCAGGGCCGACCAGGCAGCCGAGGTTACGAATTTCAGGATGCAAGGACCTACGCCAAATGGGGAGTCGACCTTTTAAAATATGACTGGTGCAGTCATGGCAAACAAAATGCAGAGGCTTCTTATCTTTTAATGAGGGATGCTATTTACAAAGCGGGGCGCCCAATAGTTTTGAGCATTTGTGAATGGGGCACCAACAAACCATGGGAATGGGGTGCAAACGTAGGCCATATGTGGAGAACAACTGAGGATATTATCAATTGTTTTGATTGCAAGAATAACTGGGGCGGGCTTGGCGTGTTACAGATCATTGATTTGCAGGCCGAAATTGGAGGTTATTCAGGGCCAGGTCATTGGAATGACCCGGATATGCTTGAAATAGGCAACGGCGTGTTGACCACCAGCGAAGAGCGGTCGCATATCAGTATGTGGTCTATGTTTTCAGCCCCTCTTATAGCAGGAAATGATATACGCAACATGGCTGCACAAACAAATACAGTGTTGACCAACAAGGAAGTACTGGACATCGACCAGGATAGTCTCGGTATTTCTGCCACAAGATGGATGAAATATGCTGATCTGGAAATATGGTTCAAACCTTTAAGTAACCATAATTTTGCTTTCTGTTTATTAAACAGGAGCAATCAACCGATAACAATCAATCAGGATTTGAAGACAATGATTAAGGGGTATAAGGTTGACGACTCATACAATATCAGGGATCTTTGGAAACACAGGGACATTGGTGCCACAAGAGACAACGTTACAGGCACTATCGCTGCTCATGATGTACTTATGTTAAAACTGACAAGAAAGTAAAGTGTATTTTGGCCAATGCAGCCCCCGGAGTCATTCATCAAAAGCTCCCAATAAGCGCAAGTCCTCCCAAAAAAGGATTTGAGAAACACGGCCTAAAGCTACTGAAAACAGTATAAAAAATACGAAAACCCTGCAGATCAAAAATTTGCAGGGTTTTTATTGGTGTCGATACGCTTCGTTCACCCAAAGGGCTACAGACCGTTTAGACAAAACGAAACATTTGACTATAATAAATTAATTTACAGAACTATTCTTTTATAAATTTTTCCCCACAAAGGTGAGTTAACGATGCTCAAACCGTTAAAAACATAGGCTATCAGCAACTTAATTCATTTTCATATTTAATCACAAGTTATTAAACTTGTGGCCTCTCTTTAAGTAAAAGGCTGTAAATCAATTGATAAAAAAGCCCCTCATGCAAATGAGAGGCTTTTAGGGTAAATGATGGGGCTCGAACCCACGACCCCTAGAACCACAATCTAGTGCTCTAACCAACTGAGCTACATCTACCGTTTTGGGGAGTGCAAATGTAAAAAATTACTCTCTAAAGTCAAGGGATTTTTTAATATTACAATCACTTTACTGTTTTTCCTTTATTTGATGACGACTTTTGTTTTATGGCAGAGCAATTAGTTGAATTGAACGTTACCGGGATGCATTGCAATAATTGCGCGATGTCCGTCCATAAATTGTTAGAAAAAAAGGGGTTCCACGATATATTAGTCGACTTCGCATCAGAAGAGGTAAAATTCTCTGCGGACGACGAAGAGAAGGTAAAAGACGCCGTAAAAAGCATTGAGGGACTGGGCTACAAAGTTATTGAAGATACCAATCAGCTCCGGGAAAAATTTTACGAGAAGGTTGAAAATAAGCTTATTTTCTGCGCCATTTTCACAATACCTCTTTTGTCTGCCATGGTCATTCCCTGGCATTTTTTACATATGGCGGTTGTACAATTGATCTTGTGTCTGCCGGTGTTTATTGTCGGTTGTCTCCATTTTGGTAAAAGCGCATGGAATTCAGTTAAAGGCGGTGTACCAAATATGGATGTGCTGATATTTATAGGTTCGTCATCAGCATTTATTTACAGCCTCATTGGCACCATACAAAACATGGGTATGCATTACCAGTTTTACGAAACCTGCGCGACGATCATAACCCTTGTGTTGCTCGGCAATTTGTTTGAAAAACGTTCAGTTACCCAAACCACTTCCGCGGTAAAAGATTTGATTAAAATTCAGCAGGTAAATGCCAATCGTATGGTAAATGGCGAAATTGAAGTCGTCAGCTCGCGGGAAGTACGACCAGGAGATACATTGATCGTCAATACAGGCGATAAAATCCCTGTTGATGGTGAAGTGCTATCCGGAAATGCTTCCGTAAATGAGTCTATGCTCACCGGTGAGAGCATCCCGATTGAAAAAGGTAAATACGATACTTTGATAGGTGGAACTATCGTTGAACACGGCAATGTAGCGATGATTGCCACAAAGGTAGGCAGCAATACGGTGCTATCACAGATCATCGAGTTGATGAAGAAAGCGCAGGCCGCCAAGCCACCAGTACAAAAAATGGGTGATCGTGTAGCTGCAATATTTGTGCCTGCTGTGGTGTTGATCGCATTGATCACCTTTACGCTAACCTATTATGCAGGCCATGCAGGTATGCAGCATGCCATCATGAACGCTATAGCTGTCCTGGTGATCTCCTGCCCTTGTGCTATGGGATTAGCCACTCCTACCGCAGTGATGGTGGGGCTCGGTCGCGCAGCAAAAAATGGCATTTTGATAAAGGGTGGCGATACTGTTGAAGCTGTTACGCGAGCTAAATACATTGTTTTTGACAAAACCGGCACCCTTACCACCGGAAAATTTCATATCAATAATATAAAGGCCGAAAAAGGCGCGGATATAGAAACCATTCGCGGTATTATTACATCCATCGAGGAACGTTCCAATCACCCCATTGCGCGTTCATTGGTTCATGAACTAAAAACTCTGCCTCAACGAAAGGTAATTCTGAAATCTGTAAGTGAAGAGAAAGGTTTGGGAATGCGCGCAGAAGATGTGGAAGGTAATCATTATTTCCTGGGTCTGGGTAAAAACAACACTGACGATGATTTTAATGTTTCGCTTTACAAAAATCAGTCTTTATTGGCACAGATTGAAATCGACGACGATATTAAACCAGAAGCAGCAAGCCTGATCAGCGATCTGCGAAAGATGGGCATTACCCCCGTATTATTAAGCGGCGACAAGAAAAGCCGTTGCGTTAAGGTGGCCAAGACAATTGGCATTAGCGAAATTCATTCTGAAAAACTTCCTGCCGAGAAGCTAACGGTGATCGACATTTACAAAAAGAAAGGCGAAACTATTATGGTTGGCGATGGCATTAACGACGCCCCCGCCCTAACTCAAGCCGATGTAGGTGTGTCGATGAATGATTCCAGCCACGTAGCGATACAATCCGCCAAAGTGATCCTGTTGAATACAGATCTGTATTCCCTGGTGAAATTTTTACAGATCAGTAAACACACACTGATTACCATCAAACAAAACCTTTTCTGGGCATTTGCTTATAACATTATTGCCATCCCTGTTGCAGCATTAGGTTTCCTAAACCCTATGATCGGCGCCTTTACCATGGCTTTTTCAGATGTGGTTGTTATTGGCAATTCGTTGAGATTGAAGGTGAAAAAGATTTCATAAGCTTATAGTTGTTGGTTCATAGTTCCCAGGCCTTTTAAATTTTATATTTTTGGACCAATGGAGGGGTTATTTCTATGAACTCTTAACCATGATCCATGAACTAAAAGAATGATCGAAATTTTCACCGATGGTGCATCAAGCGGAAATCCCGGCCCGGGCGGTTACGGGGTTATTCTTCGCTCAGGCAACCACTATAAAGAGCTTTCAGCCGGATACCGTAAGACCACCAATAACCGGATGGAGCTGTTGGCAGTAATCAGAGGGCTGGAGGCACTGAAAAACCTGAATCAAAAGGTCACTATCTATTCCGACTCCAAATATGTGATCGACGCCATTGAAAAAAGGTGGGTTCACGGCTGGGTGCAAAAAGGTTTTGCCGGCAAAAAGAACAAAGACCTTTGGCTGCGTTATCTCGAATTAAGCAAACTACACCTAATTAAATTCATTTGGGTACGCGGCCATGCCGGTCACCCCGAAAACGAGCGATGCGACCAATTAGCTGTTGCTGCAAGCAAACAAAAGGATTTATTGATAGATACTGTTTTTGAGGCGGAAGCAGGGAAGGTCAATTTATTATGAGTTGATTGAGTTAACTGGTTGATTAAGTTAAGTAGTTTTTATCCAACCCAATCAACTTAATCCAACCCAATCAACCATTTAACTCTAACTCTACTGAATAGACACCACCCCTTCAAATGTTTTCTTAGTTCCCTGCGGTGAAAAGAACGACATCAGTTCTTCTGCCTTATGCACCATATTTTCTGAACCAATAAAGATTGCTGAGCGTTGGTGCAATTCAGTTACGTCAAGCTCCAGAATACGGTCATAGCCATTGCTTGCTTTGCCGCCTGCCTGCTCAATAAGAAACGACATCGGATTGCATTCGTAAACCAATCTTAGCTTGCCTTTAGGCGCATGCGCTGTTACCGGGTAAATAAAAATGCCGCCTTTGATCAGGTTACGATGGATGTCGGCTACCATCGAACCAATATAACGTGAGGTATAAGGACGCCTTGTCTTCTCATCTTCTACTTGGCAGTATTTAATGTATTTTTTTACTCCGTCTGGGAAATGGGCGTAATACCCTTCATTTATAGAATAGATCACACCATCCTTTGGTATTTTCATGTCCGGGTGCGACAGACAAAATTCGCCTATCGACGGATCTAGCGTAAAGCCGTTAACGCCCTTACCGGTGGTGTATACCAGCATGGTAGATGAGCCATAGATCACATAACCCGCTGCAACCTGTTCAGTACCTTTCTGCAAAACGTCGTTCAAAGTAGGTTTACCCGACGTTGATTTTCTGCGATAGATCGAAAAAATAGTACCAATCCCGACATTCACATCTATATTGGACGAGCCATCTAATGGATCGATAGCCACAATATATTTCGCATCTTTTGAGATCGGGGAATCAAGATAAATGATATCATCGTTTTCTTCGGATGCAACGATACAACATTCACCGCCATGCTTTAACGCCGAGATGAATTGTTCATTGGCGTATACATCCAATTTCTTCTGGCCTTCGCCCTGGATATTAGTTGTACCGTTCTCACCAAGTATATCGGCAAGACCAGCCTTGTTTACCTCACGGTTTACGATTTTAGCAGCGATCCCGATGTCCCTCAACAGCCTTGACAATTCACCCTTAGCGTACGGAAAGTCGGCCTGCTTCTCTATAATAAACTGGCCAAGTGTTTTGGTTATTTTCATATACTTAGTGTATTTAATACATATTATTTTTGCAATTCTATGGCTTCTAAGGTATGAATTTTTTCCTCAGAAATGCAAAATCTAAGCATTGTACGTATTTTATGCCAACCTTGTTTCCCGGCCGCCCCGGGGTTTAAGTGTAAGCAGTTGATTTTTTTATCGTAAATAACCTTGAGTATATGAGAGTGCCCACAGATAAATAACTGAGGGGGCTTAGTGTAAATCTCTTGCCTTATAGCCGGATTGTATTTTCCGGGATAGCCGCCAATGTGCGTCATCCAAACATCTACATTCTCGCATTTAAAACGGAGATGCTCCGGGTAAACCAAACGAATGTCTTTCCCATCAATATTACCATAAACACCGCGCAATGGTTTAAAGGCAGCCAACTTATCAACCAGCTCTATCGTACCAAAATCGCCTGCATGCCAAATCTCGTCGCAATTTTCAAAATGCTTGAAAATTGCGTCATCAAGATAGCCGTGGGTATCGGAAAGGAGGCCTATGCGGGTCATGGTGATTTTAGATTTACGAATTACGATTTTTGAACTAAAAGATGGTAAAAAAATCTTTTAAAGCTTCCCGGTACTGTTCACTATAGATTTTTGGCGATTCATAAATCACGAATTTGTTGTCAATTGCTTTGCTTGCATTCAACGATAAAACCACAATCTCTCTGTGAAGTTCGGACTCCCGATAAGAATGTATCGATATTGTCTTTTTTAGGAAAAGCCCGTTTTTAGATGCCATCTCTTTTACTAACGCAACTGTATTCAATGGCAGGATAAGGTGTATTACTCCTTTATCTGTAAGGTGCTTCGATACATACAAAATCAGACTTTTAAAAAAATCGCGGTCAGCGTGCTTTGCCAGTTCTCTCTTTGCCTCCGGCGATTTCAAAGAATTGATATAAAAGGGCGGATTGGAAACGATCAGATCAAATTTTTTATCAAAGTATAGATCAAAAAATCCTGCAAAACCCGAAGAATAAATTGCTAACCGATCAGCGAATGGAGAATTTTGAAAATTTCGTGCTGCAGTTTCTGCAGCAGATTGATCGATCTCTACCGCATCAATCTGTGCATTTGTAAACCTTTGCGCCAGCATTAATGCAATTACACCTGTGCCCGTACCGATATCCAGAATTGTTTGAGGATGATCAGCATCAGCCAGGGCACCCAGCAAAACCCCATCAGTATTGATCTTCATGGCACAACCACTCTGATCTACATCGAATTGCTTGAATTTGAAAATGCCTGACATGATTTACTTCTCGTAAAACTCAATAGGCAGTCCGTCCGGATCGGCAAAGAAGGTAAAACGCTTGCCGGTAAATTCATCTACCCTGATAGGCTCTATGGGGATGTTATGCGATTGGATATGCCTGGCTGCTTCTTCTACGTCATCTACCTCAAAAGCCAGGTGTCGCAAGCCTGCTGCTTCTGGTCGCGATGGTCGTGGCGGTGGATCTGGAAACGAAAAAAGCTCGATCTGGTATTGCCCGGCAACTTCCAGATCAAGCTTATATGACTTTCTTGCTTCGCGAAAAACTTCCTGTTTAATCGTTAAACCAAGCACCTCACTATAAAATTGTTTCGACTTCTGATAGTCGGAGCAAATAATGGCGATATGGTGTACCCGGTTAAGTTTCAGCATTTATTCGCCAAGTATACTGTGCAATACGTTATCGTAAACCAATTTAGTATCCGTAACATGGCCAAATGACTCGTCGTCAACAGTCATATAACCGTTGGTTACCGTACCCAGCAGACTAAAATCAATTTCGCTGGTCGCCATCAACTCAACAAAGCGTTCCTGATCGTCCGGAGAAACGCTCACTACTACCCTACCCTGGGCCTCGCCAAACAGGAAAGCATCTTTACGAATATCGCTATCAGACTCAATTTCAAAGCCTAATCCGTTTGGCATGGCCGACTCGGTCAGGGCGATAAACAAACCACCGTCAGATACGTCATGTACGGATTGCACCACCTCGTGTTTAATCAATTGCTTGATCACCTGATGGGTAGCATATTCTTTTTCAAGATCGAAATACGGAGCCGGGGATTTTGAAATCTTATGGTAAGATGCCAAGTATTGCGATGAGGCGATATCATTAACAGACTCACCGATCAGATAGATCAGGTCGCCTGGTTGTTTGAAATCGGCAGTCATAATAGTAGCTATATCATCCAGTACGCCAAGCATACCAATAGTTGGGGTTGGGAATACCGGGCCTTCATCTGATGACTGGTTATAGAAGCTCACGTTACCACCTGTAACGGGAGTTTCGAATTTTGTACAAGCCTCTCCCATACCCTTTATCGCACCGACGAACTGCCAGTACACTTCCGGATTGTATGGGTTACCAAAATTCAGACAGTTGGTAATCGCTACCGGCTCACCACCAGCGCAGGTAATATTACGGGCAGCTTCAGCAACGGCAATAGCACAACCTTTTTGTGGATCAGCATAGACGTAGCGTGAGTTACAATCAACCGTCAAGGCAATTGCTTTATCAGTTCCACGAACACTAACTACAGCAGCATCACACGGACGGTTGGTGGTCATGGTTGATGCTCCTACCATTGAATCGTATTGTTTGGTTACCCAACGTTTTGATGCAATATTAGGATGAGCTATCAGGTGCTCTGCAACTTCAACTAAATTGGCAGGCTCTTTTACTTCTTCTATTTTAAATTTTTGATTTTCCTGGTAATATGCAGGTTCGCGGTAATCGCGTTTGTAAACCGGTGCGCCTCCGCCTAAAACTAAATCTTCAGCAGGCACATCAGCAACAAGTTCCCCATGCATGTAATATAACAAGCGTTTGGTATCAGTCACTTCGCCGATGATTGCACAATTCAGGTCCCATTTATCAAAAACAGCTTCTACTTCTTTTTCTCTTCCTTTATGAACTACAATCAGCATGCGTTCCTGTGATTCGGAAAGCAGAATCTCCCAGGATTTCATATTTTCCTGACGTGTAGGTACTTTATCAAGATCGATGCGCATGCCGTGTTCACCCTTTGCCGACATTTCGGAATTTGAGCAGATGATACCTGCGGCACCCATATCCTGCATACCCACAACGGCACCTGTTTGGATCACTTCTAGTGTTGCTTCCAGCAACAGTTTTTCCTGGAACGGGTCGCCTACCTGAACTGCCGGTAAATCATTTACCGAATCCTCAGTGATATCTTTCGAGGCAAACGCCGCGCCGTGGATTCCATCTTTACCGGTAGCTGAACCCACAATATAAACCGGGTTGCCGACACCGTAAGAGGTTGCTGAAACGGTTTCACCAGCTTTAACAATACCTGCTGACATGGCATTCACCAGTGGATTTACGTTATAACAATCATCAAAAAACAATTCGCCACCTACGGTTGGTATGCCGAAAGCATTGCCATAATCGCCAATGCCTTTTACCACACCTTTGACCAGCCATTTGGTACGATCAAGACCAAGGTCGCCAAAGCGTAACGAGTTAAGTTGAGCTATGGGTCTCGCGCCCATGGTAAATATATCGCGGTTGATGCCGCCCACGCCGGTTGCAGCGCCCTGGTAGGGCTCCAAAGCCGAAGGGTGGTTATGTGATTCTATTTTGAAGGCGCAGCCGATGCCATCACCAAGGTCAACCAGTCCGGCATTTTCTTCACCGGCTTTCGCCAGCATACGCGGACCATCTTTCGGCAGGGTTTTTAACCAGGTAATAGAGTTTTTATAAGAGCAATGCTCGCTCCACATTACCGAGAAAATAGAGAGTTCGGTAAAGTTTGGCACGCGGCCCAGTATTTCTTTTATTCGTTCAAATTCTTCGGGTAGTAAACCTAAATCTTTGGCAGTTTCGACGGTGGTTAATTCCAGGTGCTCCAAGGTAATTTCGTTTTTTTGAAAAGATGCGCAAAATTAGCAAAAAGAGCCGGGAACTGAAAGGAAAAGAAGAGGAAAGTGAGTGGTGAATGGTGAGCGGTGAATGCTATTAACATATAGCGATGGGTTTGAAACCCATCGCTATAAATACAAATCAATTCTCATCAGGCAATATAAAATTGATAGGAATATTATACATGACACGGACTTTATGCCCGTTTTGGATTCCGGGTTTCCAGGCTGGTGCAATCTTAAGTACGCGCAAAGCTTCCTCGTCCAACCCCGAACCAACACCACGTTCTACCTTAATATTTGACAAGTGACCGTCAGTTTCAACTATAAAGCTTAAAAACACTTTTCCATGCACGCCATTTTCAGACGCTTGCGGCGGGTAGTGCATATTTTTTTGCAGGAATTTTGCCCAAGCCGCTGCACCACCGTATGGTTCAGGTTCAACCTCTATGGTACCTGTGGTATATACATCATCCTTGTGTTCAGTTACCGCACCCATATCTGACCCGCTGCCACTTTCAGGAATATCAATATTTACTCCCTCACTATTGCCGCTTTTGATTTCCGTTGAAATAGCTTTGCCCTCAAGTTCAATCATTTTCGGAGGATTTTCTGCGTCCTTGTCATCCTTGGGCACCATTACCGGGTATTTAATAGTAGCGACCTGTGCAGGTGGTTTTGTCGTCTGTGTTTTGGGCGGGATAACTTCCTCCTTTTTAATAATTGGCGGAGATTTCATCGTATACACATGGATTATAGGATCTGAAATCTCTGTTTTAGGCCTAAGAATACTATACCCTGTATACAAAACCGCCACGCTAAAAAATGCGATTGCCATTGATTTTACCAAAGTTCCGGCGTAATGCTGGCGCAGTTCATAAGCGCCGTAATCTTTGTTCTTACTGTCGAATACAAGCTCGAGCCACTCGGGGTTGTACAAATCCAATTTTGCGATATTCATGTTTTAGGAATTTAATTTTACTTTATAACGTTTTTGACAAATAAAATATTACAATAGTAAAATTTTATTTTGTTTTAGACGGTAAAATTCCTTTTCGCAGAATATTATTATCCTCCGGTTCAAGCGTGTCGCTTGAACCCCAATCGTCGTAAGCGCCCCGCTTACAACAACCGCACCAGCAATTTTGCTATCATGAAAGTTCCTTAGACATCATTTTACGACGTCAGCGGGACGCTGACAAATTGTTTAGGTTCAAGCGGGACGTTTGAACCTGCGAACCGGGTTGATGAGAGAAGACTTTAACCTAATATTACATTTTTTAACTATTGCTGATGTTCCACATCGCTCCAACTGTACCAAAATTGTTCACTGTTCCGCGGAACACCGTGGATCTCATCCGGCTATAAGTTTACACTTGGCATGCCGTTATTCTGAAAGCTCCTTAAAGATCACTTTGTAATGTCAGAGGGACGCTGACAAATTGTTTAGGTTCACGCGACACGCTTAATCCGGCGACGGAGACCATCATGCACTATATATTTCAACGGTACAATGGTCTATATTAAATTGCCTCAAAATTTCTAAAGCGCGTTCTGAAATTACAAGTGTAAAATTCGATGTTATAAAAAAATCGTCATCACTGGTCCCGTTAATTTTAAGCCAAAAAAACGTCGGCAAATCTTTCCCATTTTCATTTAAATCGTGAAAAAGTTCCGATTTAGTAATCGTGCATTGATCGAATTCATAGCCACTAAGACTGTTCTTTTTTATAGACTTCGCCAATCCATCGGTACATATAAAGCATCTGAATCCTGCTATTATGTCATCACCTAACCAATCATCAAATTGATAATTAAGTTTTTCAATTAAAGGAGGCTTAGTTTCATGATTTAAATGAGAACCAATTATTTGTCCTGAGACTTCTGGCTCAATAATATATTTTTTCATCTGTTTGGTCGGTGGTAAAAATTGATTCCCCAGTCTGGTGCGAATATGCGATGGGGATGTTCGGGCCAAAAACTATTTACATTCACCACTTCTCCGTCACAATCTTCTTCACCGGCTTATCCACTTTAGGTTGCGTTTTACCCTCAACCATATACTTTTTCAACTTATCGCCTAACTGCTTGCAAAAAGCTTCAGTCTGCTCAAAATATCCTTCCACATCCTTTTTTGCTAATTTATCCGAAGCCTTTTCGAGAGGAATAGTAACCCCATTTACCGGCACAAACATCCCATAGCGGTTTTTCTCATAAGGTGTAAATACAAAATTGGTTATCCAATAGCGGTATTTACCATCTTTACATTCAATATTTAAAGCATAGGCCATTTCGCCATTCTCATGCTTCACCAATGAGGTATAGGTCAGGAATTTATCCTTTACTGAAGCACCCGAGCTGGTTATTTGTAGAGATTTTTCCTTAGGATAAAATTCCTTCATAAACAAGACCACATTATTATGCAGGCTGTCGGCTGTTCTGCCTGGCAGATCAACCACCTGGTAGTAAATGTATTTGTTATTCTCATCGACAGACAATAAGCTCTTCTGAGCACTTACCATCCCTGATATTGCCAAACCTGCAACCAGCAATAATATCTTTTTCATGGTATAAAGATAAAGCCGCTTGCCATACAGGCAAGCGGCTTTAATAAAAATAAATATTGTTAAATTAATTTAGAAAGCATACACAGCAGCAATTACAAACTGACCGGCTTGTTTGGTCGGTGTGCCGTCACCTTTAGTAAAACCAAAAGTATCTACATTAGAGTTATCCAGTCTTACTTCCGGAATGATAGTTAAAGCACCGGCTTTGATATTTGAGGTTAAAGTTAAACCGGTAATATTGTCACCTTGTTTAACCTTAAAGTATTCACCTCTTACACCAAAAGTAACTGTTTTAGAAACAGCCAATTGAGGATATAATGCTACACCTTGATATCCAAGACCGCCATGAGCAGTAGAATAATCAGCAGCATTTAAACCTAATTTAAATGCATCGGTGATCTGATAAGCAGTGGTTAAATCGAATATAGTACCTGAAGTCGGGCCTGAAGCCACGTTCAGGTAAGCTGTCCATCCTTTTGCAGGTGCTAAGAATAACTGTGCGCCAAAGGTGGACACATCATGTTGAGCTGTATAAACATTCCAGTTGTCATTGAAGATACCTGCCATTAAGCTTACTTTATCAGAGAATGCATAAGTTGCTTTAAAGCCTGCATTCTGGAAAGGACCGCTGGTGAACAGGTATGAAGTTGAGTAGTTAAAATTTCCTGTTGGGGAAATTACTTCGTAACCGATAAAGGTTGCCATATAACCGGCAGTGAAGTTCAACTTATCTGTTACGTCGTAAGACACGTACAAGTTCTGGATGTGGAACGAGTTGGTACCGTTAGCCGTAGTACCATCTCCGTTAGGGGTCGACTGATACTGACCGCGTGGACCGAACGCCAGTTCACCCACAAAAGCAGCCTTACCTACTTTCTTTTTCAGTCCCAAATCGATCATGCCAATCGATACCGAGTTCTGGTCTGATGCAAAGCTGGTTGGAATATTAGCGTGACCAGAGAAATCATATTTATAGTAAGTATCCACTGAACCTGAGAAAATTAGCGGCGGATCTTTTGGATCAGCAGTTGTTCCCACTTTTCCGGTATCGGCAACTGCGGTGGTTTCGGCTTTAGCGGACGTGACAACAATAACGAATAATGATAGGAGTAAAAGTATTTTTTTCATGACAAGTTGTTTGATTGATTTGATTGAATATTGGGTTTTGATTTGATTGAATTTAGAACATAAAATCTCCCTTGCAACCTAAACTCAATGTTTTTGCAGTCATTATGAGCAGGAAGATTTTAAGATTTAGAAATCCCGTGCGGTTGACATTTCAGGGTTTGTAAATTTGCATTACCAACCGCACGGGACATATGAGAGTTGCAGCGCTTATTAAGCCTCTGCGGTTAATTTAACACCTTTGTCGAATAAACCATTCAGGCTTACTTCGTCATCCTGGGCAGGATATACTTCGATGCCATGATCGAATACATCCAGACCACCCAATCCGGTTTCGCCATGTTCTTCAACACGCAGTCTCCAAGGATTTGGTAATTTATTAATAACAAACATCATTACAAATGTGACTACAAAAACTGCAGCGGCAATTGTAAAGGTACCGATAGCCTGAGCTTCAAATACGCTCCAGCCACCACCATAGAACAAACCGGTTACCGGAGCTGAGTTATCAGGACCAGTTGGACCAGTAGCACCAAATTGACCTGATGCGAACAGCCCTAATGATAGTGTACCCCAGATACCAGCGAAACCGTGTACTGAAACAGCACCTACCGGATCGTCAATTCTGAAATACTCGATCAGATACATACCGCCAAATACCACTAAACCTGCAACAGCACCTAATAAGGTAGCGCCAAGCGGGCTTACCCAGTAGCAAGGGCAGGTAATAGCAACCAGGCCGCCAAGACAGCCATTCAGCGTATATCCCAGGTCGAATTTACCTTTAGTATCGCCCCACCATAGCCCAGCGATCATAGCAAACATACCGCCGGCGCAGGCAGCGAGAGTTGTATTGGTTGCAACGCGACCGATACCTTGCACGTCCATAGCTGAAAGTGTACTGCCTGGATTGAACCCGTACCAACCGAACCATAGGATAAATGTACCTACTGCGGCAATTAACATGTTATGTCCCGGTGGCATACCGCCCTTCTCTTTGTCATCGCGTTTGAAAATACGACCGATACGAGGGCCTAAAACGATCGCTCCGGCCAATGATGCGATACCACCAATAGTGTGTACTACTGTTGAGCCAGCGAAATCGCGGAAACCTTGACCCAATGATTCAAAGAAGTTACCTTTTGAACCCATTAAGGCCAAGAAACCGTCAGGTCCCCAAGCCCAGTGACCAATAATTGGGTAAATAAAACCAGTGATACCGATACTGTAAAGGATGTCGCCACGGAAGCTTGTACGACCGATCATAGCACCAGAAACGATAGTTGAGCAGGTATCCGCAAAAGCGTACTGGAATATCCAGTGTGCAATTACAGGGATACCGGTGCTGCCGTAAGTATCAGGTGTATTTTGAAGGAAGAACCATGACCCGCTGATCTTTCCTGCAGGATCTCCATGCCAGCCGATGAAGCCGTTACCCCATCCAAACATAAAGGCGTAACCTACAGCATAAAACAAGATACCGCAAAGACAAGTATCAAACACGCATTCCATTAACACATTCACTGTTTCGCGCTTGCGGGCAAAACCAGCCTCAAGCATAACGAAACCAGACTGCATCCCGAAAACCAAAAATGCAGCAACCAATGTCCAAACTGTATTCATCGTATTCATCATCGATGTTTCCAGGTCGGTTGGTTTGGCTGGTGCGGTAGCAGCATGCGCAGCGGTAGGTAATAGTCCCGGGATAGTCATCATGGCTACCAGCACTAAACCTAGTCCGATCATTTTTCCAGAAAAAATGGTAGCTCCGAGCGCCCACCTTTCACGCGTCAGTTGTCGGAGGAGACTGAACAAGTTTACTTTTGGAGATTTCACTTTCATTTGTTTGTTTAATTTAGTTTGATTGATATGAGCAAATTTTTATGATATTCTAATTCTTTATTGCTTTCAACATTAATATTTCACCTAAACATTTAATAGAATCATATATTTTTTAAATTTTCAATATGATTTTATTAATTTTTCATGAAATTATGCATGTTTTTCAAAAAAAACAAATTTTTACCTGCTATTTTTTAATAAAAACATGAAGAATTATGAAAATCATAAAAAACAAAGGAAAAAATAACGTCATTTTACATTTTTTTCAATCAAAAACGATTGAAATAAAATCACATTTAAGAAATCATATGTGAAATTTACACCTTTTGAAATTTTAGAGGTTGATTTTCGATAATTTTTCAAAAATCAACCAAAAAAGCACTGTCAAAATCCATATTTTTTGAAAAAACAGGCCAATTTGCACTCACACATAACATTAATAACCTAAAAAGCACTATTTCAATGGTCATTTTCTAAATAATCAGATATTTTAACCAAACATTCTGCGTATTCTCATGGATAATTCTACTTTTGAAATAACCTTTAAATCAATAAAGATGTCAAACATTCGATTTCAGGCTTTACGGGCGGTATTAAACAGAACTACGCCCGACGTGAAGCTACCGTCAAACAAAATCTCGGACTATTTCAGTTCAAGCGTATTTGATAAGCTAAAAATGAAAGAATACCTTTCAAAAGAAGCTTACCAGGTTATTATAAACTCAATCGAAAAAGGAGAACCTATCCCCCGCGATATGGCTGAACAGGTAGCATCGGTAATGAAATCATGGGCAATGAGTAAAGGTGCTACCCACTATACGCACTGGTTTCAACCGCTTACGGGTTCGACAGCAGAAAAACATGACGCTTTCTTTGAACCGACAGGCGATGGCGGAGCCATAGAAGTTTTCTCCGGTGATGCATTAGCGCAACAGGAGCCTGACGCTTCGAGTTTTCCCAGCGGTGGTATCCGTAATACTTTTGAGGCAAGGGGCTATACCGCATGGGATCCGTCCTCGCCTGCATTTATCATGGGACGTACTTTATGCATTCCCACTGTGTTCGTTTCTTATACTGGCGAGGCCTTAGATTATAAGGTACCATTATTAAAGGCGTTAAGCGTATTGGACAAAGCAGCTGTTGATGTATGCCATTACTTTGATAAGAGTATTGAAAAGGTTAACGCTTCATTAGGTATAGAACAGGAATATTTCCTGGTGGATGTCGCCTTATTTAATGCACGTCCCGACCTTTATTTAACCGGCCGTACATTGTTCGGTCACATGTCCGCAAAAAACCAGCAATTGGAAGACCATTATTTTGGTTCGATCCCAGAACGCGTATATGCCTTTATGCAGGACATGGAAACCGAAGCCTTGCAATTAGGTATTCCATTAAAGACCCGCCATAATGAGGTGGCGCCATCCCAGTTTGAGTGTGCTCCTATATATGAAGAAATCAATCTGGCAATAGATCACAATCAATTGTTGATGGACTTGATGGACCGTGTGGCCAAGCGTCATAATTTTAAAGTGTTACTGCACGAGAAACCATATGCAGGGATCAACGGATCTGGCAAGCACAATAACTGGTCGATGATTACCAATACCGGTAGGAACCTATTGTCGCCGGGAAAGACGCCGAAAAACAACCTGATGTTCCTTACTTTCTTTGTGAATACCATTAGGGCGGTTTATGAACACGCTGACTTACTGCGGGCATCAATTGCCTCTGTAAACAATGATCATCGCTTGGGTGCAAATGAAGCGCCGCCGGCTATTATATCTATATTCCTGGGCAGTCAATTAAGTGATGTACTCGACGAGATCGAAACATCAAGGATCAGCAAGAAGATCAAAGACGATGCGTTATTATGGCAGGGCATCCCAAAGATACCAGTTATATTAAAGGATAACACCGATCGAAACCGCACCTCTCCTTTTGCCTTTACCGGTAACAAGTTTGAATTGCGCGCCGTAGGCTCATCTGCAAATTGCTCCGGCCCGATGACCATCTTGAATATGATCGTGGCAGATCAGCTCAGAAAATTCAAGTATGATGTAGATAAGCTGATCAAAAAAGGTGAAAAGAAAGACGTTGCCTTATTAATGGTTATCAAAAAGTATATCAAAGAATCAAAAAATATACGTTTTGAAGGTAACGGCTACAGCGAGGAATGGGAGAAAGAAGCAGCTGCAAGAGGTTTATCTAATTTTAAGACCACCCCCAAGGCATTAGACGCCATCCTTTCTGAAAAGTCAACCATCTTATTTGAAGATACCGCTGTATTCAGCAAAAGAGAGGCCCATGCACGTCATGAGATATTATTGGATAGTTTCTATAAAAAATTGCAGATAGAAGCCCGCGTTATGGGTGAGATCGTAACCAATGTGATCATTCCTGCTGCCATATCATACCAAAGCAAACTTGTTGAGAACGTAAAAGGCCTGAAAGATATCGGATTGAAAGAATCAAGTTATTCAGCCCAGTTGGATATTATCAATAAAATAGCCGAGCATGTCAACTTCATCAAATCAAATGTGGAGGCTATGATAACAGAACGTAAAAAGGCAAACATTATTGAAGATGTTCGCGAGAAAGCTATTGCCTACGACGAAAATGTAAAAACCTTCTTCGATCCAATCCGCTACCATGTGGATAAGCTGGAACAACTGATTGACGATGAGCTGTGGCCTTTGCCTAAATTCAGAGAGCTGATATTTATTAAATAGTATTCATTAAACGAAGCACATCATCTGAAAAGGTTGGTGTGCTTTTGTTTTAAAGCCATCCGAATAACAATTAAAAATAGTTTTCTCATAAGAAAATTATTTAATCACTTTTGTAGTGATTGAGATGCCACTAAAAAAGTATAAAAGTTTTAAAAAATACCTTGAATTTGTTGAACTGGTAAAAAAGTCCCGCAAATACAGCTTGAAAAAAGTCAGAAGCTATGAAATAGTCATTCACTGGCTCAACACTAAATTATCACATAATCAATTTCTTATTTTTTCGGGCATACTGGTTGGATGTTCTGCCGGACTAGCCGGGGTTGTTTTAAAAACGCTTGTTCATTACATTCACTTCATCATTACCAGCAAGGTACATTTCAGCGAGCAGATCATTTTTTACGGGCTTTTCCCTTTCCTGGGTATAGTGCTCACTACACTCATTGTGATCTACTTTTTCAAAGGACAGGACCGTAAGGGCATTCCCGCCATCCTTTTTGAAATTGCAAGGAATTCCAGTTTTGTATCATCGGTAAAAATGTATTCTCAGGTCATCCAAAGTGCAGTTACCGTTGGTTTGGGTGGATCTGTGGGTTTGGAAAGCCCAATCGCTGTAACTGGTTCAGCAATTGGATCAAATTTTGCGCAAACTTACCAGTTGAATTATAAGGACCGAACCCTGTTGTTGGCTTCGGGCGCTGCAGCCGGTATCGCAGCTGCCTTTAACGCACCTATAGCCGGGATCATGTTTGCTTTTGAAATTCTGCTAACCGGCGTAGTCTTCACAGATTTTATCCCACTGGTTGTTGCAGCGGTATGTGGGAGCTTATTGTCTCGTATTATACTTAAGGAAGAAGTACTATTCAACTTCAGGGCGCGTCACGATTTCAATTATCATAATATCCCATATTACCTTATCCTGGGAATTGTATGCGGCTTGTATTCGCGTTATTTTATTGTAATCGCTCAAAAAGTAGAGCACTTCTTTCACAGGATTAAATTATCCAGAATTAATAAAGCTATCGTCGGCGGTGTTGTCCTTTCAATATTGTGCCTGCTTTTACCGCCACTTTTTGGAGAAGGTTACGAAAGCATCAAATCATTTACCAATGGCGATATACATCATATTATTGAGCACAGCTTTTTTGGATACATTGGTTATAAGGAGTGGGTAGTAGTAAGCTTTCTCGCTCTGGTCTGCCTGCTCAAAGCAGTAGCCACTCCGGTGACATTATATGGTGGCGGTAATGGCGGCAACTTTGCACCGTCATTATTTGCCGGCGGAACCTTGGGATGTCTTTTTGCTTTTATCTGCTCGTGGACGGGCATTCAGGATGTACCGACTCTTAACCTGATCATAGTAGGAATGGGAGGTGTAATGAGCGGAGTATTGTACGCGCCATTAACAGCCATTTTCCTGATTGCCGAATCGAGTTCGGGATATGATCTATTTCTTCCATTGATGATCGTCTGCGTTATATCGTTCCTGATTGGCAAATGGTTTTCTCCTATCTCTCCCGACCTCAAAAAACTGGCAGATGAGGGTAAAATATTCACGCGCGAGCATGATAAAAATCTGCTTTTACAGATAGACCTGGGAGGATTAATCGATAGGAATGCGCTTACGCTGAATGCAAAATCGACTTTCCTGGATCTGCTGGAAATAGTAAAACACGGGAAACGAAATATTATTGCAGTACTTAATGAAGGTGAACTGGCGGGTGTAATTTATCTCGATGATTTACGGCCTATCTTATTCAATCCTGATTTCCAGGAAAAAGATATACATACGTTCATGAAAATACCTGTACAGGTAATTAACCATCATGAAGATATGATTTCCGTCATCAATAAGTTTGACGAAACATCAACCTGGGTATTGCCTGTAGTGAATGATCGAAACCAGTTTTTGGGTTTTATCTCAAAATCAGCAGCTCTGAACAAGTATCGCCAGTTACTAAAAGAATATTCTTGAGTAGGTTGTAAATATTGAAATGGTTGACCTGGTTGTACTCACTACTGAGTACTCACCACTCACCACTATTCACTATATTTGCCCCATGATTTCTTCGCAACGGTATGATCAAAGAGGCGTTTCGGCCTCAAAAGACGATGTTCATAATGCTATAAAGAATATTGATAAAGGTATTTTTCCAAAAGCTTTCTGTAAAATCATCCCTGATATATTAAATGGCGATCCGGATTATTGCAATATTATGCATGCTGACGGTGCCGGAACCAAATCATCATTGGCTTATAGTTACTGGAAAGAAACCGGCGACTTATCTGTTTGGCGGGGTATAGCCCAGGACGCGATTATCATGAACCTGGATGATCTGCTTTGTGTGGGTGCTATCGACAATATCCTCCTTTCATCAACTATCGGCCGTAACAAAAACCTGATCCCCGGCGAAGTAATTGCCGCTATCATCAATGGCACCGAAGAAATTCTGGCCGAATTGCGCGATGCTGGGATAGGTATCTACTCAACCGGTGGCGAAACCGCCGATGTAGGTGACCTGGTGCGCACAATTATTGTCGACTCAACAGTGACCTGCCGGATGAAACGAGAAGATGTGATTTCCAACGATCGCATAAAATCGGGTAATGTGGTTGTAGGACTGGCTTCATATGGTAAAGCGACTTACGAAAAAGAATATAATGGCGGCATGGGCTCCAACGGTCTAACATCAGCCCGTCACGATGTATTTAACAAATCGATCGCAGAAAAATTCCCCGAAAGTTATGACCACGCCGTGCCATACGATCTTGTATTTTCAGGCAGTAAAGACCTTACTGATCAAATCGACATAGGAAATGGTGAGAGGGTAACTGCTGGCAAATTGGTACTTTCCCCTACCCGTACCTATGCGCCAATCATCAAAAAAATACTGGACACCTATCGTAACCAGATTAATGGCATGGTGCATTGCAGTGGTGGCGCGCAAACCAAAGTGCTGCACTTTATCGATAACCTGCATGTGATAAAAGATAATTTATTTCCAGTTCCGCCATTGTTCAAACTAATACACGAAGAATCAGGCACCAGTTGGCAGGAAATGTATAAAGTGTTCAATATGGGGCACCGGATGGAACTGTATGTTCCGCAGGAAATTGTGTCAGACCTGATCCAAGTATCCAAAAGCTTTGGCGTAGATGCGCAGGTCATTGGCCGTGTTGAAGGGGCAGAGAAGAAACAGGTAACTGTAAGGTCTGAGTTTGGCGAGTTCGTATATAACTAATACATCAGTAGCTTATTTCTTACCCAACAAAAAACCCCGGTCGTATCGACCGGGGTTTTTTGTTATAATTAAGGGTTTAATTAATATTAATTAAATATATAACGCAAACCTAACTGAGCTTGCCAACGTGATAATTGGCCGATATCAGTTTTGTACGAGCTGGTTACAGGTATCAGGTTAGTTGCATCAAGATACGGGAACGAGTATTTAGCTCTTCCTGTAGTAGCGTCTAATCCCTGGTATTTCAACACAGCCACTGAACCATTGTTAAATCCGTTATATGAAGTTTGATATAAACCCCAGTTACGATTCAAAAGATTACCTACGTTGATGATATCAAAAGTAACTTCAAGTGTATTCTTAACTTTTCCTGACTGTATAAAAAAGTCTTGTGCGAGGTGCAAATCTGCTCTTTTGTAAGTAGGCAATATAGCTCCGTTTCTTTGAGCAAACTGTCCCCTGTGTTTGCTCAGATATGGGTCCTGGTTAATAAAATTATTTAACTGAGCCCACAATTGGTCAGGAGTACGCAGGTCTTTTGCGTCATTCGCCACTAAGATAATATCACCTTTACTTCTGGGAATATACATCAAGTCATTATTAGCACCATCATTATTAAGATCACCTATAGCGCCTGTGTTGCTGGCTGTGGTGTATGAAACTGCTCCGCTGTTTGCTGCTTCAAATATTAACCCAATAGTTGTTGCTGCGTGTTTAAAGTATTCTTTTTTATACGCAAACGATGCAATAACACGGTTGGGTTGTACATAAGAGCTGTTTGACAAGTTATCAGCGTTAGGGTTACCCGCAACGTATCTGGTGCTCCAGATAGTTGAAGCAGTTGAACCACCATCATTAACGTCTTTAGACACCGTATGGGTATAAGCTACGTTAGCATACAAGCCATTGCTAAAGCTTTTCTGCAACTGACCAGTAACAAACCATGAATAACCTTTGTTGGTATTGGTCATATAATATAGTCCGGTAATTGAAGGGTTTTGTGCAGTTGCCGCAGAAGCAGCAGGCGTAGTGTTCTTAGAGGTATAGCGAATTTGTCCTTCTGTTCCGGGCAATACAGCATATCCATCAGAAAGCACCAGGTTTTGGTGGTAGATCGCATTAATATCCTTGCTGTATGCACCTTCGATAGTTGCTACAACGCCGCCAGGTAACTTTTGGTCAACTGCCAGGTTTGTTCTCCATATCTTCGGATACTTCAAATTAGGATTAGCAACATCTAATTCATATGAAGTATTTGCTACTGCATTAGCAGGCCTGTTAGCGTTGACATTGGGATTAAAGATCAACTGTGCATTTTGCGCAGGCGTATTGGTCACAGCGCCTTTATTGACGGTGTAAGAGCCAAACAGCACACCATTGTTCGAAGCCTGGTTAGATATCCATACAAACGGCACTGTACCGGTAAATAAGCCTGTTCCGCCTCTAACCTGGGTGTTTTGATCGCCATTAACATCCCAGTTAAAACCTAAACGGGGTGATAATTGCACCCTGTTTTTAGGTAATACAGCAGGGTTAACATGTGTTCCACCCTGGAAAGTTAAAGCAGCTGCATTGGCGTTTTGTTGTAGCGTGGTTGGGAAATCATCATAGTCAGCCCTTATTCCGTAAGTCACGCGAAGGTTATCTGTAACATGGAATTTATCCTGAACGTACGCGCTGTAAATACCAGCTTTAATTTTCGCATAAGGGAAAGATCCTGTTACAGAAAACCTTGTCGAATAAGCCAAAGCCGGCAAACCATTTAGCAAATCATAAGCAGAGTTATAGGTGTACAATCCATTATAATTTGGAGCAAAACCATTTGTATAGCTTTGTATCTGGTCATTTGTACCTACAGTAATCTCATGCTTGCCGGCATAAATGGTAAAGTCATCAGAAAACTGAGCAATGTTGGTATTCAGCAAGTTGTTTGCAGTAAATAACTCATAGCCAAAGCTCGTCATTACAGCTGATGCCGCAGTTTCCGTGACAATTCCTGTAACCGGATCTTTAGTAGCAACACCATTACCAATATCAACCATCGGAATAGCTGCACCACCCAACGAAGCCCGGAAATCGCGCAAAGCTGAATAACCTGCAGTTAATCTGTTTGACATACTGCTGCTGATACGGGTATCCAACTCAATAATACCGATGTTGAAATTGTTATTGATACGGTATCCTGAACCATAAAATGGCAGAGTAGTAACCCCTGGTGCGCGGGTAGTGTTACTGATACCTACGATACCTGAGTTACTTGCAGGCTGATCTTTGTATGATTTCAGATAGAAATATTTCGCACTCAGCGTATTGTTCTTGTCAATATTCCAGTCGATTTTTGCTGTCAACTTATCGCTGTGGGTTTGATAACTATATCCCTGGTAAGCGCCTGGATTATAGTTATAATTTGATTCAAGGTATTGTGCAATTGAATTAAGCGTAGCAGCATCTGCCTGAGATACGTTTGCACCACTTATGCCAGGTCCACTTGCAACATAAGAAGTTGCGGGAGCACTAATTCTCTCCTGTTCGCCAGATAAAAAGAAGAACAATTTGTTTTTGATAATCGGGCCGCCAACGCTTAAGCCAGTTTGACGATAAGTAAACGGCGTTTTCGTAATGTCAGTAACACCAGCGTGATAACCGGTAAGACCAGTGCTCCGGATGTAATCATAAACGGTTCCTTTGAACTCGTTAGTACCCGATTTCACAACGGTATTAACACCTGCGCCGGTAAAGTTACCCTGACGAACGTCATAAGGTGCAATATCAACCTGGATCTGGTCGATAGCGTCCAACGATATCGGCTGCGAGTTGGCCTGGCCACCCAACGTACCTGATAAACCAAATGAGTTATTAAACAAAGCACCATCAACGGTAATGTTGTTATAACCACTGCTGCGTCCGCCAAAGTTCAAGCCGTTTGCTGACGGAGTTAATTTTGTAAAATCCTGCAATGACCGGTTAATAGTAGGCAAGCTTTCAATTTGAGCACGGGTTATGGTTTCACGTGCGCCTGTGCGTGAAGAGTTGATCACTTTCCCCTGAGTACCAGTAATGGTAACTTCTTTTAGATTAGTGTTGTTCTCTTCAATTTTGGCATCAATACGCTGATCCTGGCCAATCGAAAGTGTCATACCTTCTTGCACAAAATCCTTGTAGCCAATAAATGTAACTTTAACTGTGTACGGACCGCCTACCCTAAGGTTGGGCAAGTTAAAACGGCCGTCTGCACGGGTAACGGTAGCATATACCGTTCCTGTAGGGATGTGTGTAACTGTTACAGTTGCCCCGGGTATTGCTCCTTTACTATCGGAAACGATCCCGTTAACTGACGCGGTTGTCACACCTTGTGCATTAGCGCTCCTTATCCCAAGGATACTAATGCCGGTTAACAATAAGACTAAAAGTAAAAACTTCCTCATACTTGTTTTAATTAATTATTGTGAATGAACTAATGTGGCCGCAAAATTAAAAATTGCTATGCATGCATATGTTAAGTCTATGTTAACATTTTTTAATTATTTTTCAACAATTAATAATATCTGCATTTATAATGAACAATAAATCGCCTGATACTCATAATATATCTTAATCGCAGGTTAATATACTTTACAGGTAGACTTTAAGGACAATATTGAAAATATACTGACACTACCATGTTTTCTCGTTTCGCCCCTTTTGCTTAGCTTTGGCATCGAATTCAAAAAAGAATAAAAAAACATGGACTACGATTTAATTGTAATAGGGTCTGGCCCGGGAGGTTATGTAGCTGCTATACGTGCTTCACAGCTTGGTCTGAAAACTGCTATAGTTGAGAAAGAATCATTAGGTGGCATTTGCCTTAACTGGGGTTGTATTCCGACTAAGGCTTTATTAAAAAGCGCACAGGTGTTTGAGTACTTAAATCATGCTGCTGATTACGGTGTGAAGGTTGCAGGTGGCGAGGTTGATTTTGAATCCGTAATAAAAAGAAGTCGTGGTGTTGCTGACGGAATGAGCAAAGGTGTTCAGTTCCTGATGAAAAAAAACAAGATTGAAGTAATAATGGGTACCGGTAAGCTAAAAGCTAAAAATACAGTAGAAGTAAAAGCTGTTGACGGTGCTACCAAATCATATACTGCAAAACATATTATTTTAGCTACGGGCGGTCGGTCACGCGAATTACCTAACATCAAACAAGATGGCGTAAAAGTAATCGGTTACCGCCAGGCAATGAACCTGCCAAAGCAGCCAAAATCGATGATTGTTGTTGGTTCAGGCGCTATCGGCATCGAGTTCGCTTATTTCTACAATACTTTAGGGACTAAAGTAACCGTAGTTGAGTTCCTTGACAACATTGTTCCTTTGGAGGACGAAGAAGTTTCAAAAGGTTTGAACCGCATTCTGAAAAAACAAGGTATAGAGATCATGACCGGCTCAAATGTTGAATCGGTTGACAGCAGCGGCGATATCTGCAAAGTAAATGTAAAAACCCCTACCGGCAATGTTTCTTTGGAAGCGGAAATCGTACTGTCGGCTGTAGGTATCAGCACCAACATAGAAGGCGTCGGTTTGGAAGAATTGGGTGTTAAAACCGACAGAGGCAAAGTTGTGGTTGACGATTTTTATAAAACTAATGTAGAAGGTGTTTATGCCATCGGCGATATCGTGAAAGGTCAGGCCTTGGCTCACGTTGCATCTGCTGAAGGTATCATTTGCGTAGAGAAAATAGCTGGCCACAATCCTGAGCCGTTGAACTATAACAATATACCGGGATGTACTTATTGTAGTCCTGAGATAGCATCCGTTGGCTATACCGAAAAGGCAGCCAAAGAGGCTGGTTACGAGATCAAAGTGGGTAAATTCCCATTCTCAGCATCGGGCAAGGCATCTGCCGCAGGCGCTAAAGATGGTTTTGTAAAAGTAATCTTCGATGCGAAATACGGCGAATTCCTTGGCGCGCATATGCTGGGGCATAATGTAACTGAAATGATCGCTGAAGTGGTTACTGCACGTAAATTGGAAACTACCGGCCACGAGATCGTTAAATCCGTTCACCCGCACCCAACCATGAGCGAAGCAGTGATGGAAGCTGCCGCAGAAGCTTATGGTGAGTGTATCCATTTGTAATAGTACTGAGTCAGAAGTCTTAAGTCAATAGTCCATTAGCGGAAATCGACTTAAGACTTTGGACTTAAGACTTTCGACTAATTACTACCATCTTGAAATTACACACAGTTGACACCGGTTTTTTTAAGTTAGACGGCGGTGCTATGTTCGGCGTCGTTCCGAAAACTATCTGGAACAAAACTAACCCGGCGGACGAGAATAACTTGTGTACCTGGGCGATGCGTTGCTTATTGGTCGAAGATGGCAATCGACTTATATTGATCGATACAGGTATTGGTGATAAACAGGATGCCAAATTCTTCAGTTATTATTACCTGCACGGAGACGCTAGCCTAAATTCGTCTCTTGCCAAACTCGGATTCACCGCTGATGATATTACCGATGTATTCCTCACTCACCTGCATTTCGACCATGTTGGCGGTGCTGTAAAACGTAGCGGAGAACAACTGGTACCCACTTTTAAAAATGCTGCTTATTGGAGTAACCAGCAGCATTGGGATTGGGCCGTAAATCCAAATGATCGGGAAAAAGCATCTTTTTTTAAGGAAAATATCCTGCCGATACAAGAAAGCGGACAGCTAAAATTTGTCGACTCAAAAGACGACGTTCACTTTATGAGCGGCTTTGACGTCCGTTTCGTTTATGGCCACACCGATGCCATGATGTTACCACTGATCAGCTATAAAGGCAAAAAAATATTGTATATGGCTGATCTTCTGCCATCTGTAGGTCATCTGCCTCTACCCTATGTAATGGCGTATGATATGTTCCCTCTAAAAACACTCAACGAAAAGAAAATATTTTTGACTGAAGCCTTGGAAAAGGAATATATTTTGTATTTTGAGCACGATCCTGTGAACGAATGCTGTACTTTGCAACAGACAGAAAGAGGTATTAGAGTCAAGAATACTTTTAAACTGAACGAACTGTAAACCAAATAGTTAACAAATCAATTATTAAGTTAAAAAAGCTACTTATTTTAATTTGAATGTAAAGATAGGTTAGGTTGTTATTTTTTCATAACAATTTTGTACCTTTGCGCGTTCAATTCTAAATTAAGAATTGAGGTAATAAATATAGATGAGACAACTCAAAATAACCCAATCTATTACCAATCGCGAATCACAATCGCTTGATAAATATCTTCACGAAATTGGTAAAGTTGACTTAATCACTGCAGAAGAAGAAGTAATTCTTGCACAAAAGATCAGAGAGGGTGATCAGGCTGCCCTTGAAAGGCTAACCAAGACCAACCTGCGCTTTGTTGTATCCGTTGCAAAACAATATCAAAATCAAGGTCTTACACTCGGAGACCTGATAAACGAGGGCAACTTGGGACTTATCAAAGCAGCAAAGCGTTTTGACGAAACTAAGGGTTTCAAATTCATTTCTTATGCTGTATGGTGGATCCGTCAATCCATATTACAAGCTATTGCGGAGCAATCACGCATTGTACGTTTACCGTTGAACCAGGTGGGTTCATTAAGCAAGATCAGCAAGGCATTCTCAAAACTAGAGCAAGAGTATGAGCGTGAGCCATCTCCTGAAGAACTGGCTGATATGCTGGAAACAACCGTCGACAAAATCTCTGATACATTAAGCAATTCCGGACGTCATGTTTCCATGGACGCTCCGTTTGTGCAGGGCGAAGAAAACACTTTGCTTGACGTATTGGAAAACCAGGAACCCAACACTGACTCTATTTTGATCAATGAGTCATTATCTGAAGAAATAAAACGTTCGCTTTCTACCCTTACAGAACGTGAGCGCGAGATCATCGTATTATTCTTCGGATTAGGCACCAATCATCCGCTTTCGCTGGAAGAAATTGGCGAGAAATTCAACCTGACACGCGAACGCGTACGTCAGATAAAAGATAAAGCGCTGCAACGATTGAGACATACCTCCAGAAGTAAAATTCTGAAATCATATTTAGGTTAATCCTTTGAGGCCCCCGGTAAACCACCGGGGGCTTTTTTGTGCCTGCACTTTTTTGCTATTTTTCTTAAAAAAGGCACTGTTTTGTACCTATTTCAAACTCGATGACGTTGAAGTTTTAACAATTAAAAGGTACATTTATCGGCTAAATGTTTTTATTATGACTATCCCCATTTACCAGGCTGACGCTTTTACCAGTCGTCTTTTTGGAGGAAATCCGGCAGCTATTTGTCCGCTGAACGAATGGCTTTCTGATGAAAGGATGCAAAAGATAGCGGCGGAAAATAACCTGGCCGAAACTGCCTTTTTTGTTAAGAATGGCGATGGCTATAAACTCAGATGGTTTACGCCTGCTTATGAGATAGACCTTTGTGGGCATGCTACGCTGGCATCAGCACATATTATATTTACAGAGCTGGAGCATAAAAGCGACGTCATAAATTTTGAGACCGTCAAAGCCGGCACTTTAACCATAAAAAAGCATGGAGACAGATACATGATGGATTTCCCATCACGCCCTCCTATCCCGATAGAAATGCCGAATGGCCTGGCCGAGGCTTTGAGCGAAAAAAAACCATTGTCGGCCTATAGATCGAGAGATTATTTTATTGTTTATGAATCAGAAGATGATATTGCAGAGATGTCACCTGATTACTTCGCTTTATCAAAGTTGGACACAGTTGGTGTAATTGTAACCGCGCCGGGTAAGACGGTCGACTTTGTTTCGCGTTTCTTTGCTCCGGGAGCAGGCATACCGGAGGATCCGGTAACCGGTTCGGCCCATTGTAATTTGATACCTTACTGGGCCAATAAACTGGGTAAAGATAAGCTACACGCATACCAGTTATCACCGCGCAAAGGCGAACTCTGGTGCGAAAACAAAGGAGAACGCGTTTTAATGAGCGGCAATGCCGTTACCTATTTAAAAGGAGAAATATATATTTAGTGGTGAATTGTGAGTAGTGAGTTGTGAGTAGATTTTTCATCTCTTAGCAACTCCTTACTCAACACTTATCACTCAAAACTGATATGCAGCTTACAAAATTAGAAGTTAAAGGATTTAAGAGCTTCGGCGATAAGATAACGATCAATTTTAATGAGGGCGTTACGGCTATTGTGGGCCCAAACGGCTGCGGTAAATCCAATGTTGTTGATTCTATACGGTGGGTGCTCGGCGAGCAAAGCACCCGTATGCTCCGTTCTGAAAAGATGGAGAATATTATTTTCAATGGCACCAAAAACCGCAAGGCAGCTAACCTGGCCGAGGTTTCACTTACTTTTGATAATACCAAAAACATACTCCCCACAGAATTTTCGCAGGTTACTATAACCCGTAAACTATATCGTGCGGGCGAAAGTGAATACAGATTGAACGACGTACAATGTCGTTTAAAGGACATTACCGACCTCTTCCTGGATACAGGTATTGGTGCCGACTCCTACTCTATCATCGAGCTAAAAATGATCGATGAGATCATCAATAACAAAGAAGGATCGCGCCGTAATTTATTCGAAGAAGCGTCGGGAATATCCAAGTATAAACTTCGCAAAAAGCAGACTTTCAATAAGCTAAAAGACACCGAAGCCGACCTGGAACGTGTTGAAGATTTACTTTCGGAGATTGAAAAGAACCTAAAAACTTTAGAGAATCAGGCAAAAAAGACAGAGCGTTATTACAGATTGAGAGAACAGTATAAGACCTTGAGCATTATGCTGGCCTCGTTCAGGATCATTTCATTCAGTGAATCATTGAATAAGATTGATGACCAGGAGCAGAAACAACATGGTGAGAAGCTTGGTATTGTGGCACAAATAGATTCTATGGAGGCTGATCTTCAACAACAGAAACTGGATAGCCTGACGAAGGAAAAAAACCTGTCGACCCAACAAAAAGCTACCAACGAGTATGTTTCAAAGATCAGAGCGTATGAAAGCGAGAAAAAGATCAAGAACGAACAACTCAAGTTCCAGCAGGACAAGGAAGCCCGATTGACTGAAGATCTGGAACGTGACCGTAACCAGCTAAATCACGTTTTATATAATCTCAAACGTCTTGCCGAAGAAAAAGCCCAGGAAGATGAGAACCTGGAAGTTATACGAGCTTTAGTAAGCGATCTTAAACTGGCTGTTGACGAGTTACGTGAGCAGCAGGGTTCAGCGCGCGCTGAGCTGAATGAGCTAACCAGTATCAATAACCGTCTGCAAAACCAAATCTACAAAACCGAAAAGGACATCGATATTCTACAAATTCAGGAACAGGCCCTGGAACAGGAAAGTCAGCGGAATATAGAGGATGCAACGAATAAGGAGGCCGAACTTTCGCATTTCAATCAGGTAGTTGCAGAATTGCAAAACCGTGCCGAATCGATGGGGAAAGAACTGGAAACTATTGTTGACTTTGAGAACAAGCTGCAACAACAGATAAAAGATACTGAAGCCGAATCGGAAACTGTAAAGGATACCATCATTAAGGAAAGCCGTAAACTGGATGCCAAACAGAACGAATATAACCTTACCAAAAGTATGGTTGACAGCCTGGAAGGGTTTCCTGAGTCTATACGCTTTCTGAAAAAAACAGCAGGTTGGGCTAAAAGCGCCCCACTGTTCAGTGACGTACTTTTTTGCCAGGAAGAATACCGTGTAGCCATCGAAAACTATCTGGAGCCTTTGATGAATTACTACGTAGTTGAAAACTATGACGAGGCTATTTCGGCCATCAATCTTTTGAGTAATGCATCCAGGGGGCGGGCGCAATTCTTTGTATTGAGCAATTACGACAATTCGCCCATCACTCCTGCGCCAATTGCAGATGCTATACCTGCTTTAAGTGTGATCGAAGTTGAAAAACGCTACCTGGGGCTTTGCAATCATTTATTGAAGAATGTTTACCTGGTCAATGATTCGACAGAAAACGACCTCAACAATACCGCGGTCCACGGTGATATAGTATTGATCGGCAAGACCGGCAAGTTCAATAAATCAAAGTTTACTATGGCCGGCGGTTCAGTGGGCTTGTTTGAGGGCAAGCGTATCGGCCGTGCTAAAAATCTGGAGAACCTGGCTAAGGAAATCAAATCAATAGATAGTGGACTAGCCGATCGTCGCCATAAAGCAGAAGAACTACAAAGTAAATTGACAGCTTTAAAGGCATCGGGAAAAAGCAGCGAGATCAATCAACAGCAGCAAGACCTTAATCGCTTAAACACAGAGTTAGTTACCGTAAAAACACGGCAGGAGCAATACCAGGCATTCATTGAAAATAGCCGCAACCGTAAGGAAGACATTGCACAAAAGATCAGCAGTATTAAGGACGATATGTTGAGGTTACAGCCGGAGCTTGCGGAATTAAAAACCCAAAAAGATATTCAAAGCGATCTGCTTAACGAAAAGCAATTAGCTTTCAATGAGCTAAACGAATACACATCAGTTCAATCAAACCGGTATAACCAGGAAAATATCCGCTTCCATCAGCAACAGAACAAGGTATCAGGGTTGGTTAAAGATATGGACTATCGCGAAACCCAAAAAGAAAGTCTCGAAAGCCGCATCAGCCAAAACAATGCTGAATTGGGAAAAGTAAAACAGGCTATTAGTGAAAACCTGGCACAGGCTGATCATTCGGATGAAGACCTGCTGGAAATGTATAGCCAAAAAGAGGAACTTGAAAAGGCCACTCAACAGGCCGAACAGGAATACTATACCTGGCGTGGTAAGATTACCGAAACAGAAAATGACATCACAGCATTGCGTCGTAAAAAAGATCAGGCTGAGGTAATTGAAAATGAGCTAAAAGATCAGAAGAATAATCTGAAGATCGAGCTGAATGCTTTAAAAGAAAGGTTGTCTGTTGAGTTCAATATTGACATCAATGAGTTATTGAATTCTGAACCACCAGAGAACGAAAATGAAGTTGATCTTCGCGAAAAAACTGATAAGCTAAAACGGCAGCTGGATGATTTCGGGCCAATCAATCCTTTAGCTGTTGAGGCTTATAATGAAATGAACCAGCGTTTCGAGTTCATCCAATCGCAAAAGAAGGATTTATTGGAAGCAAAAACATCATTGCTGGCTACCATACAGGAAATTGACGACACCGCCCGCGAAAAGTTCATGATGGCATTTACCAATGTTCGCGAGAACTTTATCAAAGTGTTCCGCTCGTTATTCAATGAACAAGACTCCTGCGACCTGATCTTAACCGATCCGGAAAATCCCCTCGAATCTGATATCGACATTATTGCACGTCCGAAAGGCAAAAGACCGCTATCTATCAACCAGCTTTCAGGGGGCGAAAAAACATTGACGGCAACTGCAATCCTATTTTCGCTATACCTGTTGAAGCCTGCCCCATTCTGTATTTTTGATGAGGTGGATGCGCCTTTGGATGATACCAACATTGATAAATTCAACAACATTATCCGCGAATTTTCGGGGCAATCACAATTCATTGTGGTATCTCATAATAAACGCACGATTGCCAGCACCGATGTAATTTATGGTGTAACAATGGTTGAGCAAGGTGTGTCGAGGGTAGTGGCTGTTGACCTAAGGGAGTTAGCTGATTGAGCTTAAAGCGAAAAGCCGAAAGGTAAAAGTGTTTCACTTTGTGCTTTCGGCTTCTTGCTTTCTAAAAAATCTTATTTTTTCTTCTTCATATTGTCGAAGATCATGCCTGTAAATTTGTGCTTATCTATTAAATGAGCGGCAGTAGCTTGTTCAGCCATAGAAAATGTTCCATATTTTGCTTGCAAGCTTTGGATTGACTGAATTTTTACAGCATAGGTGCCAGTTTTAACATAGTTTAAGGCGTGTGCCAACAAGCCTTCAGTTGGGTCACCGAAGTCTTTGGTCACATCATCATAATCAGATACGCCTGGATAATCAGTCGAACCAGGTGTAAACCCGCCATAATAACCACCCTTACCTGCTGAATTTTGTGTATAAAACTCAGGAATATATAGTTGGTATTTATTGATATCGATATCAAAGAATCCCACAGGCTTACCGTAGCTGGTTTCACCTATAAACTGCACGTCCATAACCGGGCGCAGGTTATTGATAGTCAGCTCACTTGCCGATGCGGTAGAACCCGTAATGATAAAGAATACCCGGCTTACGTTTAATTGTCCAGATTTTGAGAAGTTAACCGCATTACCGGCCACCGAATAATCAAACTGACCATAATTATAGTCCTGACCGGTTGAAGGGTCTTTTCTCCACTGCTTTTTCAATAATACTTCTTTGCCACTGGTCAATATATCGTTGTAGTAGGTATTATACATCAATGTATTTGTTTTTGCGGCAGGAACGATCAGGTTATCTATATGCTCTGCAGTTGATACATAACCGCCGCCATTATAACGAAGGTCTACTACCAGGTCGGTAACACCTTGTGCCGCGAAATTACTAAATATAGGATCCAACTGCGGATTTGCGTTCGCACTGGAAGTAAAGCTATTGAATACAATATAACCTACTTTATGCCCGTTGCCCTGATCAAATACAGTATCCTTTAGAACAGGATTTACAGTATAGGTAGCTACGTTCATATTGGTAACGGTAAGCGTAGTCCCATCCGGCTTTTTCAAAGTCATCGAGATGGTATTACTATTTGAATACGCATTGATCACAAAATTAAGATTAGTACTGTTTCCATAATTACCGCCATCATAGGATAAGTTTGTATTTCCGTTGATGCTGGTTATCTGGTAGCCACGTTTTATATGTGCCAGGTCTGCCGGAGACCCTGGATAAACATATTTTACGCGCAGGTCGGTAACTGTATTATAAAAAGGGGCAAAGCCAAAATCGCCATGAACGCCATTTAATTCTGTCGAAACTGTGCCATCGTCAATAAAAGAGTATTTAGCCTCTCCCGGGCTATCTGAATAATATTCATAGGGTTTGCCTGTGTTTGGGTTGATGGCATATTGCGAGATAGCATTGACTTCGTTGTTCAAGGCAGTAATATCGTCTGCGCCACTAAAAGATCGGGGATTGAATGTTGCATATGCCGGTAACGCGTTATACCACAAATAATCTTCCTTAGCATACAGGAAAACCGAATCTTTAATTTTATCAAGTGTAGTTCCCGGGGCATCAGGACCGATTGGAGTTGGGGTCTTTTTCTTGGAGCAAGCGGTAAAAAGCAAAGCGCCAAAAATAAAAGTTAAGTAGAAAAATCTTTTCATATTGAGTAGTTATTGACTTTATCTAAAATATTTTGACTTAAACGAAAGGTACGGAATTATGTTATAATCAGACTTCTGAAAACTCTATTGGTTTAATTAAATCTACACCGGAAGCATCTGCGCATTGCCTATCCACATCCGAATTCCCAATCATTAAGATATTTCGTCTTTGTAAGTTATGATTTTTTATCAGTAAATCCAAACTATCGGTTTCAGGCTTGGGCGCTATCTCGTCTGCAAAATAGCAGGTGAGATAAGGCTCAAGCCCATGCCATTCCGTTTGTTTTATCTTGTTAAGCTGCTGTTCGGGGTTTCCATTGGTCAGGATAAAAATGCTCTTACGGTCAACAACAATATCCTGCATAAAAGTAAGCAAACCGTCATCCAGCAACAGCTTTAAAGGAAGCTTGGCATTGATATTCAGATGCCTGAAGTTTTGCCGGTATTTCTCATCAAGACTATACTTCTCTTTCAGGCGATCAAAAACAACCTCCTTCCCTCCTGCTAAATACGCATCTACCATGAATGAGGTTGCCTTTTTAGCGTCAATCATTTCTGTGTACTCCAGGAAAGCTGTAAACAGATAATAAATTTGATACAAGTAGTCTTTCTCAGGATAAAGGACATCATCCAGTTCAAATATAAAAGCGTCTTTACGCGGGTCGATCTCGCTATACTTTATCATCCGCAGTCTCTATTTGTATATCGTATTCCCAAAACAATTGTTTTGCGTTTAGCAACAAGTCGCGTTCTTCCTCGCGCAAAACAAATATTGCATTAATAGCTTTATCGAGGCACAAAGCCAGCATCTGATGTGCATAGGCCGCATTTTTAGGACTAGGCAAGATAATCACCTTACCTGATCGCACCAATACATCAGGCAACTCGATATAATCACCCAATATTACTGCTTCCCTACCCAAAGCATTTTTCAATTTATGTGCCTCTGCTGAGGCAGCTCCTGTAATAAGCGTATACACTATTATTTATTGTACAATTAAACCGTCCTTCATCAACACTTTTCTGTCCGACAATTCAGCCAGGTGCTCATTATGTGTTACTATTACAAAAGTCTGATGAAACTCATCCCTCAACTCAATGAACAAATGATGCAGTTCGTTAGCGTTGGTCGAATCCAGGTTACCAGAAGGCTCATCCGCAAAGATCATTGCCGGGTTATTCACCAACGCCCTGGCCACCGCCACCCTTTGTTGCTCTCCGCCTGAAAGCTGACCTGGTTTATGGGTCATCCGGTCTTTCAAACCTAAGCGGTTTAACAGAATCTTCGCTTTCTGCTCCGCTACCACCCTGTTATCGCCTGCTATTAATGCCGGAATACATACATTCTCCAGCGCATTAAATTCAACCAATAAATGGTGAAATTGAAACACAAAACCTATTTGCTTATTTCTAAATGCGCTTAGATCTTTATTACTCAGTTTACTAACATCGGTATTACCGATGGTCACACTCCCCGAGTCTGGCTTATCCAAAGTGCCCAATATGTTCAACAGCGAGCTCTTCCCTGCGCCGGAAGCGCCGACTATAGTAACGATCTCCCCTTTATTTACTTCCAGGTCTACCCCTTTTAAGATTTTAAGCTGTCCGTATGATTTATGTATGGTGTGGGCTTTGAGCATGGGCAGTTCGTTGTAAAGTTGTCCCGATAGCTTGTCGGGATGTTTTAAGGTTGTAAAGTTATTTTTTTTGGTTCAATTTTCTCCATTTGTTAATGTAAATCCATTTTTTCACCTCATTCTGGTCCCTTCCAACATTTCAACCTTTCAACTTTACAACATTTCAACAAAAAGAATTAGCTTTGGCGCAAATTCTTCACACAACATGAATATTCACGAATATCAGGGTAAAGCCATTTTAAAAAGCTTTGGAGTAAGGGTGCAGGAAGGCATAGTTGCCGATACTGTTGAACAGGCAGCTGCAGCCGCTCAAAAACTAAAAGGAGATTTAGGGTCAAGTTGGGTTGTAATCAAAGCGCAAATACATGCCGGTGGCCGCGGTAAAGGTGGCGGTGTTAAGCTGGCAAAAAATATGGACGAGGTTAGGGAAAAAGCAGCAGCCATATTAGGCATGCAGCTGGTAACTCCGCAAACCGGCCCTGAAGGTAAAAAGGTTCATAAAGTACTGGTAGCACAGGATGTTTATTATCCTGGCGAAAGTGAAACCAAAGAATTCTATATCAGCGTATTGCTTGACCGCGCAAAAGGCCGCAACATCGTGATGTATTCAACCGAAGGCGGTATGGATATAGAGCACGTAGCTGAGCATACCCCTCATTTGATATTTAAGGAAGAAATCGATCCAAAAGTTGGTTTACAGCCGTTCCAGGCTCGTAAAATAGCTTTTAACCTTGGCCTTTCAGGCGATGCTTTTAAAGACATGGTGAAATTTGTAATGGCATTGTACAAAGCCTATGATGCGACGGATTCTTCCCTGTTCGAGATCAACCCTGTGTTAAAAACATCTGACAACAAAATATTAGCTGTTGACGCAAAAGTGAACCTGGATGACAACGGTTTATTCCGTCACCCGGACTTTGCTGATCTGCGCGACTTTCATGAAGAAGACCCGAATGAAGTTGAAGCAAGCAAATCGAACCTCAACTATGTAAAGCTTGACGGTAACGTGGGCTGTATGGTAAACGGTGCTGGTTTGGCGATGGCAACCATGGATATTATCAAGCTTGCCGGCGGCGAGCCTGCTAATTTCCTTGACGTAGGTGGTACAGCTAATGCGGAGACTGTAAAAGCTGCTTTTAACATCATCCTGAAAGACCCGAACGTAAAAGCAATCCTGATCAATATTTTCGGAGGTATTGTTCGCTGCGATCGTGTAGCACAAGGTGTTATTGATGCTTACAAAGAACTGGGTAATATAAAAGTTCCTATTATCGTTCGTTTACAAGGTACCAATGCCGAAGAAGCTAAAAAACTGATCGATGAATCAGGTTTAAAAGTTTACTCCGCTATCCTCCTTAAAGAAGCTGCGCAGCGTGTTGAGGAAGTATTGAAGAAATAGAGATTAGTGATTGGTTAATTAGAGACTAGTTAACCAGAGACCAGGAAATTCGAAATTCAACATTCGAAATTCGACATAAAAAAAGCCCTTAACGGGCTTTTTTTATTGCTTTCATGTTCAGCTAATATTTAAAATAAATATTTGCCTTATTACTTATTTTCCTTGTTTTGTTGGAACAAAAACCGCGCTGGAAGGTTAAAGTCTATACGATTTGTCGACTTAATGTAATCTTGTAAATAAAAATTAGATGTTTAAACATATATTATTTATCTTTGCTTCATAAAACAATCATTAAAGTATTTAAAACCATGGAAACACAAACCGCAACCAAATGGTCAATCGACCCAATGCACTCTGAAGTACAGTTTAAGGTTAAACACCTCGTTATATCAACTGTAAGTGGTTTCTTCAAAAGTTTTGAAGGAACAGTAGAATCTGAAAATGATAATTTTGAGCATGCAAAGATCGATTTTTCAATCGATATCGATAGCATTGATACCAAACAATCCCAACGTGACGAGCATTTAAAATCAGCTGAGTTCTTTGATGCTGCCACTTATCCTCATATCAAATTCCACTCGACTTCATTTACCAAAACTGGTGATGACGAGTATGAATTAAAAGGCGACCTGACCATTAAAAACGTAACCAAACCAGTTTCATTAAACGTGGAATATGGTGGTTCAGCAGACGACTTTTACGGCAATACCAAAGCTGGGTTTGAAATTACCGGCAAAATCAACCGTAAAGAATTTGGTTTAACCTGGGACGGTGTTACTGAAGCAGGTTCAGTTGTAGTTGGCGAAGACATTAAGCTGACTATCAATGCGCAGCTTTTGAAACAGAAATAATCGAGTTGGATTAGTTGACTGGTTGATTAAGTTGATTGGTTGACTTAAGGATTTATATAAAGCCATTTGTGAAAGCAGATGGCTTTTTCTTTTTTAAAGCCGTCAGAAGGTATATTTGTTAAATCATCATGCTAATAAAGATATACCCAGAAAACCCGAACCCAAAAGCAATTGAACAAGTGGCCGATGTACTTCGCCGTGGCGGACTCATTATCTACCCAACAGATACAGTTTATGGTTTGGGTTGCGATATTACCAATCATAAAGCTATTGAAAAGATATGCCAGATAAGGAGGATAAAACCAGAGAAGGCTAACTTTTCATTTATCTGCTATGACCTGAGTCATATTTCAGATTATATAAAACCGATTGATAACGCCACTTTTCGTGTGCTCAAAAAGGCGCTACCGGGGCCGTTTACTTTCATTTTCAATGCGAGTCATAATGTGCCCAAACTTTTAAGCTCCAATAAAAAAACCGTGGGTATACGTGTTCCGGATAATAATATAGCGCGTGAAATAGTGAGGGTGCTTGGCAACCCGATCCTTTCTACCTCTATTCATGATGATGACGATATTATTGAATACTCCACGGATCCTGAACTGATCGAAGAAAAATACGAAGATAATGTAGACATCGTAATCGATGGCGGCTATGGCGGTAATGTACCTTCCACCGTTGTGGATTGCACCGAAGGCGAATTTGAAATTATTCGGGAGGGTAAGGGGGAATTGGAGTTGTATTTGTAAAAGGTTTTGTAAACTTGACAAATCTTATCACATGCTCAAAAAACAATTATTAAGCAACTTACTTGCAGAAAAGATAGTTATAACACTGATTTTGATAATAACTCAGCCGTTTTGGATTGGTGTCAATGAATATCCGGCCATCTCCATTTTGTTAATATTAATATTAATTTTCTGTGGTTATAGTCTATATACAGTGTACTTTGTTGTTAGTAATCTTTCCTACGATGATTCTCATTTATATCTAAAATATAGAAAACAACAAAATTGTATTGAGTTGAAGAAAATTATACAAGTTAAATTAACTCCGTATTGGGGCAGCTGGCGGTCACAATGGAAAGTGAAATACGTTCAAGATAACAAAGAAATATCCGTCTATTTTTATTTAAAATATGGTTTTTTTTCGCTAAACCCTTTCGTAAAAGCAATAAAAAATCAAAACCCTTCGGTTGATATTCAATACATTACTTTAGATGTGGACTTTGATTGATTATCCTCTAATCCTCTTCACAAACTCCGGTATCTTATCCAAATAATTCTCAGTTGCCAAAAACTTCACAAATGCGCTGCCTACAATAGCGCCACGGGCATATTCGCAAGCTTTGGTGAAAGTTTCGTTGTTTGAGATACCAAAACCAATCACCGCCGGATTTTTCATTTGCATAGCCTTAATGCGTTTATAATAATCTTCGATGGCATTGGATACCTGAAGATTCTTTCCTGTAATGGACGAAGATGACAACAGGTAAATAAAGCTGTTGGTCAGACCGTCAATCTTGCGGATACGTTCTTCTGAAGTTTGCGGCGTAACCAGAAAGATGTTGCTGAGGCCATTGTCTGTAAAATATTGGGAGTACAAAGTTTCATACTCATACATCGGCAGATCGGGCACTATTACGCCATCCACTCCTACCTCGGCTGCTTTTTTGCAGAATCTTTCGATGCCATATTGAACCATCGGGTTTACATAACCCATTAAAAGGATTGGTATGCTAATACGTTTGCGCAGGTCTTTTAACTCATCAAACAACTGATTCAGGTTCATGCCGTTTTCCAGCGCCTTTTCTGAGCTGTGTTGGATGGTCGGCCCATCAGCAACAGGATCAGAATACGGGAAACCTATCTCCAGGAAATCCACCCCCGCTTTTTCCAACGCCTCGGCAATATCAAGCGTTGTATTTAGCTTAGGATATCCCGCGGTAAAGTAAATGGATAACAGGTTATCTTTTTTTGATTCGAAGAGTTTGTTTAGTCGGTTCATGGTTGCTCTTTTTGTCAGAACTTGAATTCTTAGAATTACTGGAATTTATGGAATTACATTCTGGTAATTCTTAAATTCAGTAAATTCTGGTTCAGACAATTAAAAATTAAAATATTTAATATATGTACTCAAATCCTTATCCCCACGGCCAGAGATGCAGATCACCACATTATCATCCTTTTTAAAGGTCATCTTTTCAAGGTAGGCCAATGCGTGTGCGGTTTCTATCGCAGGGATTATTCCTTCCAGTTGCGAGCATAGTAAACCAGCTTGCAATGCCTCATCATCGGTAATGCTCACATATTGCGCACGCTTAACCTTGTACAAATGTGCATGCTGCGGACCGATGCCCGGATAATCCAATCCAGCAGAGATAGAGTATGGCTCTACTACCTGCCCATCGCCTGTCTGCATTAAAATAGTACGGCTGCCATGCAAAACACCTTCGCGACCCAGAAAAGTGGTAGCTGCCGAATGACCGCTTTCCACTCCCTGTCCTGCTGCTTCTACAGCGATCAGTTTTACAGATTCATCATCCAAAAAATGGTAGAACATGCCCATCGCATTGCTGCCGCCGCCCACACAGGCCATTACATATTGAGGCAATTCGTTTCCGGTATGCTCCAGCAATTGCTTTTTGGTTTCTAATGAAATGATTGACTGGAACTGCGCCACCATTTCAGGATAAGGATACGGTCCTACTACCGAACCGATAATATAATGCGTATCTACCGGATTGTTGATCCAGTCGCGCATGGCCTCGTTGGTTGCGTCTTTTAACGTTTTACTGCCTGATGTAGCCGGAACCACCTTTGCCCCCAACATTTTCATACGCGAAACATTAGGCGCCTGGCGTTCCATATCCACTTCGCCCATATATACTACGCATTCGATGCCCATCAGAGCGCACACCGTAGCAGTAGCCACACCATGCTGCCCAGCGCCTGTTTCGGCGATGATTCTCTTTTTACCCAGACGGCGTGCTAACAAGATCTGACCAATCGCATTATTAATTTTATGCGAACCGGTGTGATTCAGGTCCTCACGCTTGAAAAAGACGTTCGCGCCATATTTCTCTGAATATCTCTTCGCAGGATATAAAGGCGAAGGGCGACCTACATAATCTCTCAAAAGCTGTTCAAATTCAGCCTTAAAACCAGGATCGTTAAGAATCTTGGTATATTGCTGTCTAAGTTCTTCCACGTTAGGATACAGCATTTCGGGGATATAGGCCCCACCAAAATCGCCATAATACCCGTGTTCGTTAACTCCGTATTTCATCGTAATAGTTCGAATGCGTTTTTTAATTTTTCAATGTCTTTTAACCCCGGCTCAATTTCAAAGCGGCTGTTCAAATCAACTCCATAAAATTGAGGATGTTTGATCAATTTTACTTCTTCCAGGTTCTCCAGGCTCAGTCCCCCGCTTAAAAAGAATGGGACGTCCAGTTTATATTTATCCAATAACGACCAGTCGAAGCTTTTTCCCGAGCCACCATGTTTATCCGTTTTGGTGTCGAAAAGGAAGAAGTCGATACTGCCAACATAAGGATCCAACCTTTCAAAATCGAAATCATGATCAATGCCAAAAGCTTTCAGCACAGTCACCTCGCCTTTAAACTCAGCACAAAACTCCGGATTTTCATTCCCATGCAATTGTATAGCATCAAAGTGATATTTGTCGATCAGTTGATGTATCGTTTCCGCGGTCTCATTCACAAAAACAGCTGTTTTGCCTATCGTTTTTGGTAAAGACGTTAGTGTTTCATCGTCCAGTTCAGCAGCAAAACGCGGCGAGGGGGCATAGCAGATAAACCCCACATAATCGGGCTTTAATGCTGTAACAGCTTCAATATTGCCGCGGTGTTTCAGTCCGCAAATTTTTATTTGCATTAGTTGCTGCTTATCAATGATTTAAAACTATTCAATGCTCTCTTGCTTAACAAAGCCTCATCAGCTTCATAAAAGCAGTCGCCAAATGTTTTCTCCGGGTGAATGGTCTTAATAGCTAAAGCCGCATTGCAAACAACCACATTGTTTTGCGCGGTGGTGCCATCACCGTTTAACACACCCATAAATATATCTGCCGACTCTTTAACCGTGCTTCCCCCTCCTATTTCTTTCGGGTCAAGTTTTTCAAAGCCCAGGTTTTCAATGCTGTTGATCTTCTCGCCTTCGGCAGAAAAAGTTTTGAAGTCACCGGTTAATGATACCTCGTCATAGCCATCCAAAGCATTCAGGATGGTATATTTCACATCTGATTTCTGGTACAAGTATGCATAAATACGCGCTAGTTCCAGGTTAAACACGCCAACCATCTGGCTTTTAGGCTTGGCCGGGTTTACCATTGGCCCAAGCATATTGAAGAAGGTTTTTACACCCAATTCCCTGCGTATCGGAGCAACAGTCTTCATCGCGGGATGGAATAATGGTGCATGCAAAAAACAGATATTGGCTTTGTCAAGACTATTATTCAGCTTATCGCTTTCATTAGTGAACTGGTAGCCCAAAAACTCCATCACATTAGATGACCCACAACCTGATGAGACACCATAATTACCGTGCTTAGCCACTTTGTAACCAGCACCGGCTACAACAAACGATGCAAGCGTTGAAATATTAAAGGTATCTTTTCCATCACCCCCGGTCCCACAAAGGTCGATCAGTTCGTTTGTCTCCAGGTTAGCCGGTAAACACAAGTCAAGCATCGCATCGCGGAACCCTTCCAATTCGTGAACTGTAATGCTGCGCATGCAGTAAGCGGTCATAAATGCCGCCATTTGCGAATTATTATATTTTCCTTGCGCAATGCTGGTCAGAACTTCCTTCGACTGCTCGCGGGTAAATGTTTTATGTTCAAATAAATAGTTTAATATTGCTTTCATGCCATTAGCTAATAAAAAAGGGCTGCCTTGTGGCAACCCTTCTTGTATATATCATTTTTAAACAACATGGGACTGCCTTACGATTACTCGTTAAGCCACCACCAATTGTTGTTTAATATCTTGTTCATGATCTTGTGCGACAAATATGGAAATAGTTTTCACTAAAAGCAAGGGGAATTATATTTTTGGTTGATTAAGTTGATTAGGTTAAGTGGTTAATTAAGTTAAGTGGTTGATTGGATTATGAATCACTCAGTCCAACTTAATCAACTTAATCCAACTCAATCAACTCAATCCAACTTAATCAACCCAACAATGCCCATCCATAAACTCAAATTCAACCCCGAAGATGACTTAGGGTTCGGTACCCAGCCGGTGCTCAAGAATCAGCCATTGATACGCCAGGACGGTTCTATCAACGTAAAACGTCGCGGTTTGCCATTTTATAATACGGCCAATAATTACCACAAGCTCATTACAATGAAATGGCGCAAGTTCTGGCTGATTGTTTTGTGCGGTTACCTGGTCATTAATACTTTGTTTGCTTTTGTATATCTGTTTATCGGAGTCGAAAATCTCAATGGTGCGGAAGGAACAAGTACATATCAGCATTTCTGGGATGCCTTTTTCTTTTCGGCACAAACCATTTCAACGGTTGGGTATGGACATATTAGCCCAAAGGGTATGGCAGCTAACAGCGTTGCGGCGTTGGAGTCGATGATGGGCCTGCTTGCATTTGCACTCGCAACAGGTCTGCTATATGGACGTTTTTCCCGCCCTACAGCAAAAATAGTTTACAGCGAAAATTTACTGGTATCCCCATACCAGGAAAATGGCAAGGGTTTGATGTTCAGGCTGGCTAATTTGCGTCGCAATACACTTATCGATTTGCAGATGGAGATCATCTTCTCCTACAATGAGAATGTAGATGGTAAATTGGTTCGGCGGTTTTTCCCGCTTGAGCTGGAAAGAAAACGGGTTAGTATACTCACCTTAAGCTGGACAGTGGTACACCCATTAGATGAGAACAGTCCGCTGAAAGACATGACGCATGAGGACCTGAAAGGCACCCAAGCAAGTATTGCCATATTATTAAAGGCCTTTGACGATACGTTTTCGCAAACCGTTCATTCACGCACTTCTTACATGTGTGAGGATATTATATGGGATGCCAAATTTACGCCGGCATTTGACAGGGATGAGGATGGAACTATCGTGTTAAACCTGAATAAGATTGGTGATTTTGTGAGGTTGTAGTTGTTGGTAGGATTGTAAAAAGCTAAACTTGATTGTCCCACTGTCGTAAACCTTAACAAATATTACTCTAATACATACAACTACTTCGATTGACAAAGCTCTATCAGCACGCCGTTAGCACTCTTAGGATGAAGAAAGCACACTAATTTGTTATCAGCTCCTTCCTTAGGCTGATCATTTAATAACACAAAACCCTCCCTCTTGAGACGTTCCATTTCGGCTACAATGTCTTCTACATCAAAGGCTATATGGTGTATCCCCTCGCCCCTTTTTTCAAGGAATTTATGGATAGGGCTATCCGTCGATGAAGGCTCGAGCAACTCAATTTTATTAGGTCCGGATTTCAGAAATGCAGTTCTAACACCCTCTGAAGCAACAGATTCTATCTTATACACCGTTGTATTTAACAACTTTTCATATATCATCCCCGCCCCTGCTATATCCTTTACTGCAATGCCGATGTGCTCGATCTTTCTCATACCCAAATATTGCAAATAATTACCTTTATCTGATTATTCGTCCTTGTTTTGAATGATTTTAAATAAAAACTTTGCATATCTTTGTATTGTTAATAATAGATATGAATATGAACCTTCCTATATACCTGGATAATAATGCCACAACGCCCATGGACCCACGGGTACTTGATGCGATGGTGCCTTATTTTACCCAGAAATTTGGTAATGCTGCGAGCCGAAATCACCCGTTTGGATGGGTGGCAGAAGAAGCTGTTGATTACGCCCGTGAACAAGTAGCCAAAATTATTGGCGCTACTGAAAAAGAGATCATCTTTACTTCAGGCGCTACCGAAGCCGATAACCTGGCTATAAAAGGTGTGTTTGAAATGTACCAGGACAAAGGCAATCACATTATTACTGCGGTTACCGAGCATAAAGCTGTCCTTGATACTTGCAAACACATTGAAAAGTTAGGTGGCAAGGTTACTTATTTACCGGTTAAGGAAGATGGCATGATCGACCTGAACGATTTGGAGGCTGCCATGACTAAAGAAACTATCCTGGTTTCTATCATGTATGGCAACAATGAGATCGGTGTGATCCAGCCTATAAAAGAAATTGCTGCTATTGCACACAAATATGGCGCTTTGTTTATGACAGACGCTACACAAGCAGTTGGTAAAATTCCGGTTGACGTAAATGCTGATGGAATTGACCTGCTTGCTTTCAGTGCACACAAAATATATGGCCCAAAAGGTGTAGGTGCGTTATATGTTCGTCGTAAAGGACCACGTGTAAAAGTTACTGCACAAATGGACGGCGGCGGCCATGAACGCGGTATGCGTTCAGGTACATTGAATGTTCCGGGTATAGTCGGTTTCGGTAAAGCCTGCGAACTGTGCATGCAGGAAATGGAAAGCGAAGCAAAACGTTTATCTGCTTTGCGCGATAGACTGCAAAAATCGCTTTTGGAGTTGGAAGAAAGTTACGTTAACGGTAATGTAGAACATCGTTTACCGCATGTGGCCAATATATCATTCAAATATGTAGAAGGTGAAGGATTAATGATGGCAATGAAAGACCTGGCAGTATCTTCAGGTTCGGCTTGTACATCAGCTTCGCTTGAACCATCGTATGTATTGAAGAGTTTAGGTTTATCTGATGATTTGGCTCACTCATCCATCCGCTTCGGTTTGGGACGTTTCACTACCGAAGAAGAAGTTGATTATGCGATTGAAGTAACTAAAAAATCGGTTACTCACCTGCGCGAACTTTCACCACTATGGGAAATGTTCAAAGAAGGTATCGACCTGAACTCAATAGAGTGGGCAGAACATTAATGATTTCGGAATTCGGATTTACGATTTCGGATTTAAAGAGTTAAAAAATTAGAATTTAGAAATTAGAGTTTAGGATTTAGAACTTCTAACTCAAAACTTAATACTTAAAAGACATGGCTTATTCAGAAAAAGTAATTGATCACTATACGAATCCACGCAACGTTGGTACCTTGGATAAAAGCAGCAGCAAAGTTGGTACTGGTTTGGTTGGTGCGCCTGAGTGCGGCGACGTTATGCGTCTGCAGATACAGGTTGATGATAACAACGTCATCACTGATGCTAAATTTAAAACATTCGGCTGTGGTTCAGCTATTGCTTCTTCATCATTGGCAACTGAGTGGCTTAAAGGTAAATCCATCGACGATGCGATGAAGATCGACAATATGGATATTGTTGAAGAATTGGCTTTACCACCGGTAAAGATCCACTGCTCAGTATTGGCGGAAGATGCGATTAAAGCGGCAATCAACGATTATCGCGTAAAAAATGGTCTAGAGGCGATTGAAAGCGCAAAGACACATCATTAATTTAGATGTGAGATGTTAGATATGAGATGTGAGACTCTTTTATCTGGCATAGTTATGAACTGATTCGAGCTTGAAATTTGAAAACATCTCAAATCTCACGTCTCAAATCTCAAATCTCATAAAATGGTAACAGTAACAGATAAAGCGAAAAGTAAGATAGATCACCTGATGCGGGATTCGAATCTTGATGGTTCTTATTTTCTGCGTGTATCGGTGCAGGGGGGTGGGTGCTCAGGCTTATCGTACAACCTTGATTTTGATAATGAAATGAAAAAGGGCGACCAGTTTTTTGAAGACAAAGGTGTTCGCATCGCTTTAGATATGAAGTCGTTCCTGTACCTTGCCGGCACCGAGCTTGATTTTTCAGACGGGCTGAACGGCAAGGGTTTCAATTTTCACAACCCAAATGCAACCCGTACCTGCGGTTGCGGTGAAAGTTTCTCCGTATAAGATTATTTTTGATTTCACAGATTTAATTTTGATTACACTGATTTTGGGAAACAGAATCGGTGTAATCGTTTTTATAATCAGTGGAATCATTCTATCTTTATCGGTGTAATCCAACTATAATCTAATGAATTCTGTAGCTGAGCGAACGACCGTTCCGAGTCTGATACGCAACATCGTAGCCAATATCCATCCTGATACCCACACTTTTATGACCCACAAAGTAAAGGATGAGTGGGTAAATATATCCTATCGTGAGACCATCGAAAAAGCTGATGCCATATCTGCCTGGTTTTTAGATATGGGTGTTATGAAAGGCGATCGTTTGGCATTGATTATTGAAAACGGCCCGGATTATGTGTATTACGATCAGGCACTGCAGCAAATTGGCGCCGTAAATACCTCAATATATCCTACTCTTTCTGAAAGTGAAATAGAATATATTTTAAATGATTCCGGCGCAAAAACAGTCCTTGCCGGTAATCCCTTTTTATTTCGAAAGGTAATTAAGGTTGCCAATAATTGTCCTGAACTTATACGTATTATACCTGCATTTGACGACTATGAGAAATTCATTGAAAAGCTAAGCCTTAATGCAGGTGTCATCGGATTGCATGAAGTAATTGAAGAAGGCACACATATCATGAACGAATATCGCCACGCTATCAACTGCGCGCGCGAAGCTATTTTGCCATCTGATTTATCATGTCTAATTTATACATCAGGCACCACGGGGATTCCTAAGGGCGTGATGCTTACCCATCATAATCTAACAGAGAACGTTCGTGCCAGCCTTGAACAGATCCAGGTATTGGAAAAGACTGATCTATTCCTGTCATTTTTGCCATTATCTCATGTTTTTGAACGCACAGCAACATACCATATTTGCTTACACGAGGGCTGTACCATAGCATTTGCTCAAAGCTTGGACTTACTGGCCAAGAACATGGGTGAAGTAAAGCCGACCATCATGTGCTGCGTTCCCCGTTTACTGGAGCGCATCCACGACAGGGCGATGAAGAACGGCCTATCGGCAGGTGGTGCGAAGACTAAAATTTTTGTATGGGCACTCGGTATTGGTAAAAAATACAGGCTTGTGCATGAAGAAGGGAATAAACCTAGCTTTTTACTTCGCAATCAGCATAAAATTGCCGAAAAATTGGTTTTCAGCAAAATAAAAGAAAGAACCGGCGGTCGGCTTAAGTTCCTTATTTCGGGCGGCGGTGCGCTACCAAAAAACATTGGCGAATTTTTTGGAGACTTAGGAATCAAGGTATTAGAGGGATTTGGCTTGACAGAAACCTCACCCGTAATGTCCGTTACCGAAAATGAAAGGGTGATTTATGGCACCGTGGGACGTATTATTCCACGCATTGAGGTGGGTATACAAAATGTAGATACCAAACATATCTATACCATTCAAACACATAATAGTTTTAACCCCAATTTTCAGTCAGAAGAAGGTGAAATCATTGTCCGTGGTCATTGTGTAATGAAAGGCTACTGGAACAAACCCGAAGAAACTGCTAATGTGATCGACGATGAGGGTTGGTTCCATACCGGTGACATCGGCCGTTTTTTTAAAGGCAACTTACAGATTACCGACAGACTTAAAAACATGCTGGTAAATGCTTATGGTAAGAACATTTACCCAACTCCGGTAGAAAACACCTACCTAAAGAGTTCAAGGATAGAACAGGTATTCCTGATCGGTGATAAACGGGAATATGTTACCGCAATTATAGTCCCTGCAAAAGAGATTATGCAAGAGGCATTCAATCTTACCGAAGAATTCTTCAAAAGGCCGGAGTTATTCATAGAGGACAAAGAAATTATCGATTGGATAGCACAGGATATCAAACGTTTATCGCACGAATTGGCTAAATTCGAGCGGATCAAAAACTTTAGGATAAAACGTAACCCCTTCAGTATGGACGAAGGTGAGATCACCCCTACCATGAAGGCCAAACGCAAAGTAATTGAGAAGAAATACGCCACTGCGATTGATGAAATGTACTTGCAGGAGGCCGAGGTGGATTGACGGCTATTTTAAGGATTTGCTATTATAATTTAGCTCGATGTAAATAAAGGTTTTCGGAATTTCCATCGGCATGTGGATTTAACTAATTAAATTTATTTGTCAACAATAAACCTCATGAGCATGAAATTACCTGATAATAATTTTTACGCTAAGATTTTGCCTAATTTAACGTCTGCAGTTTCTGAAACGAAAGCAGATGTACAAGAAAAAGTTAGCCGGTTAAATCGTCCGGGGATGGAAAATGAATTCAATAAGTTAGTCAAATTGACAAATTTCCTCAAAGAGCTTGAAGAAATCGAAGAAAGCATAAAAGAAATAAAACGATTAAAGGCTTAAACGAATTTCTCAATTTGTATAAGCCATTAAAGTTTACCATGGACTAACGCCAGTTTCGGGATTATTATCGTCGCTGAAAAATTGTCCAGATGGGCCATTTTCATTGATCACCGCGTATTTCACTATCCTTGCTGCCGCATCAGGAACAGTTCCTGTGCCTCGATGCTCATTAAAATCCGTCGCGGTAAAACCAGGGTCAACCGCATTTACTTTGAACTGTGTATCTCTCAATTCATAGGCCAAAGCAATAGTATACGCATTCAACGCTGATTTTGAAGGGCCGTACGCTCCACCCTTAATCTGGTAGTATTTCCATGAGGGATTGCTATGCAGCGTAAGAGATGCCAGTCCGGAAGTGACATTTACAATTCGCGGAGCCTCTGATCTTTTAAGCAAATCAAGAAAAGTTTGGGTTACTTCTATAAGCCCAAAGAAATTCGTATCGAATACCTTTCGTATTTCATCTACATTTATCGAGGAAGGCGGTTGCGGAAAAACGCCACGTATTCCTGCATTATTGATGAGCACATCCAAAACATCTGTTTTTTCACCCAAGGTCTTTCTCGCTGCTTTTATTGATTGCTCATCGCTGACATCTATTTGAATAGCCTCAACATTATCTGAATTAAGCCGCGCTGCCGCCTCCTGTCCTTTCTGTAAATCACGACTTCCGAGATACACGTAGTATCCCAAATCAAGAAGTTGCCGTGCTGTTTCAAAGCCAATACTTTTATTGGCACCGGTTATTAATGCTTTTTTCATAGTTAGATAGGTATGCTCCGCAATTTTATAACTTTCTGTAGCTAAATGCAAACTCATATCTCAAATCTCACCTCTCAAATCTAAAAAAACGCTATTTTTGCAGCCTTAATAAAAACTATGACTATCGCTTTATCCGAACAGGAAATTTTACGCCGCGAAAAGCTAAACCAGCTCCGCGCGCTGGGCATCAATCCATATCCGCCAGAAGAATTTAAGATTACTGCAACTGCGCAGGACATTTTAGAAAACTTTGAGAAATCTCCTGAAACTTATAAACAGGTAACCATCGCTGGCAGGATAATGAGTTTCAATGTGATGGGAAGCGCCTCATTTGCTAAACTGCAAGATTCTACCGGACGTATTCAAGTGTATCTTAAACGCGATGATATTTGCCCGGGTGAAGATAAAACGCTCTACAATACAGTATTTAAAAAACTGCTGGATTTAGGCGATTATATCGGCGTTAAAGGCTATGTTTTCACTACTCAAACTGGTGAAGTTTCGGTGCACGTGCAAGAATTTACACTCCTTTCCAAGTCGTTAAAACCACTGCCAATTGTTAAACGCGATGAAGAAGGCAACATTCACGATGCCTTTACTGATCCGGAATTGCGTTATCGTCAGCGCTATGTCGATCTGACTGTAAACCCGGAGTTTAAACAGATTTTCATGAAGCGCTCAAAAGTGATCAGCTCGATGCGCGATTACTTTAACTCACAAGGATGGATGGAGGTAGAAACCCCTATCCTTCAAACAGTACATGGCGGAGCCGCAGCAAGACCTTTCAAAACGCATCATAACACATTGGATATGCAGCTTTTTCTGCGTATTGCCAATGAGTTATACTTAAAACGGTTGATAGTAGCTGGATTTGATGGTGTATACGAATTCGGTAAAATGTTCCGTAACGAAGGTATGGACCGTACCCACAATCCTGAATTTACCTCGGTCGAGATCTATATAGCCTACAAAGACTATATCTGGATGATGGAAATGGTAGAAAACTGCCTGGAGTACGTTACCCGTGCGGTCAACGGAATTCCGGTAGTACAAGTGGGTGAAAACGAGATCAACTTTGCGGGACCTTATACCCGTTTAACCATGTTTGAATCTATCCAGAAATATACTGGGATAGATGTATCTGCAATGGATGAAGCTGCTTTGCGTAAAACCTGTGCCGACCTCGGTATCGAAATAGATGATACGATGGGTAAAGGTAAACTCATCGACGAGATATTTGGTGCCAAAGTTGAAGCTAACCTGATACAACCAACCTATATTACAGACTACCCTATAGAGATGACTCCGCTTGCTAAGAAACACCGCAGCAAAGAAGGATTAGTGGAACGATTTGAGTTATTTGTAAACGGAAAAGAAATAGCTAATGCCTATTCTGAACTAAATGACCCTATTGATCAGCGTCAACGTTTTGCGGAACAACTAGAACTAGCCGATCGTGGTGACGAAGAAGCGATGGTAATGGACGACGACTTTTTACGAGCACTGGAATATGGCATGCCACCTACATCCGGTTTAGGTATCGGTATTGACCGTTTCGTAATGTTGATGACCAACCAACATACCATCCAGGAGGTATTATTTTTCCCACAGATGCGTCCGGAGAAAAAAACTAAAGTAGCTACTGTGGATGATTTTGTAAAAATTGGTGTACCGGCTGAATGGGTTCAGGTACTTAATAAAATGGGCTTCAATACTATCGAAGAGTTGAAAGCCGCTAATCCTAACAAGGTATTTAATGACCTCGGCGGTATGCGTAAAAAGCTGAAACTTGATATTACAATGCCTGCAAAGGAAATAGTAATGGCGTGGTTTGAGTAACAGTTTCACTGCCAGCGCGTAGTTACCGGTTTATTAAAGCTCGAAATTGCGAACTGCCGGCCGAACACCCGCAAACTGGTAACAATTTGTTAATAAAATCATAAAGTAGATGAAACTTTTATATCGAGTTCTCTGTATAATTTTATAATTACACAAATTATGCAGAAATCATGACCAGCTCGATATTAGAAATTACTGAAAACGAATACCTGATAAAGCTGAACCGCAGCAATTTCGATCTGTCGTTTATCAGAAGCCTACTGAAGATTGTAGAAGTAGCAAACCCTTCTTCTGATGAGGCTACAATAGCCGAGAAGTATATATCGCCGAGACAGAATACCTCGTCTGAGCCGGATTACTATAGCTTTATCGACGAAAAATAGTAGAGACGCAATGCATTGCGTCTCTACCCATTTTAGAACTGGCGGTATCCTCCGCGAACCACCTGTTTGTCCATTTGGGCAAGCTGACCCTTCATCATTTTTATCTGGTCGGCAAGCAATTTGTTTTTATCATCCTTTGTTGCTTCGTGCAAATACATCTGCGCCTCACGTTTGTTGCGTTTAGCCATTGCGATACCTGCCAGACTTAATTTAGCCAATGCCACGTTGTGCGACATCTTCATTCCCAGCGAAAGTGCCTTCTTAAAGTATTTTTCCGATTTCATCGGCGCTTTGCGCGATTCTAATAAACCAATCAGAAGGTTATAGTAACCGTGCTGAGTTTTATTCAGTTGCTTTTCGTAATTGGTGATCTTATTAAGCCATTCTTCGGCTTTGGCCGTATTATCTTTACGCAGGTAAAACTGCGCGATCAGCATATTTTCATTGAAAAAGAAAGTAAGCAGGATAAGCCCGCCTAAAAGAAACACCAATATACCCCAGCCCCAAAATCCAAAGCCACAAAGCGTTAGGCCCGCTCCTGCCACCACGCAGGCAATAATTAACCGTACCAGATTTGACATAATTTTTTATGCAATAAAATAGAATGCAAATATCCGTTTATTTGTAGTCTTAACCAATATCCGCACACATATTTATGGCATTAAATTTCGAACCATCCTGGCTGGAAGTTTTACAAGAAGAATTTGATAAAGATTACATAAAAAAATTAAGGCAGTTCCTAAAAGAAGAACAGAATGCCGGACACCGAACCTATCCCAAAAATGCAGATATATTTAATGCTTTCTGGAAAACACCCTTTGATAAATTAAAGGTGTTAATACTTGGTCAGGATCCCTACCATGGCCCTAACCAGGCACATGGCCTTTCCTTTTCCGTACAAAAAGGAATTACATCTCCGCCATCGCTTAAGAATATCTACAAAGAACTGGCTACTGATATACCTGGTTTTGTAATACCTAATCATGGCGAGTTAACTGAATGGGCCGAACAAGGGGTAATGTTACTCAATGCTACCTTAACCGTTCGGGCCGGCACCCCCGGTTCACATCAGAAAAAAGGATGGGAGGAGTTTACCGATCATGTGATCAAAACCATTTCTGACAAAAAAGAAGGAATTATATTTATTCTTTGGGGGGCATATGCACAGGCCAAAGCGGAGCTGATTGATAAGTCTAAACACTTTATTATCAAATCACCTCACCCATCACCGTTTTCAGCCGATCGCGGTTTTTTTGGTTCTAAACCCTTCTCAAAAACAAACGACATATTAATAAAAGAAGGGAAAAAGCCGATTGACTGGCAGATACACTAGCAATTGGTGAATGAGTGAGTTAGTGAATTAGTGATTAAACAGCCATTCGTTAACTCGGTCATTCACTAATTCACTCATCAATATTCTAACGGTACGATCGGTTCCTTTTTGCTGGTCGACATGATCATCATGGTCTGGAAAGTTTTTACAACCGGGATGCGGCTGATCTTTTCCATGATCAATTGCTCGTATGATTTAATATCACGAACATAAACCTTTAGCAGAAAATCACACTGACCAGTGACATGATGACATTCGGTAATTTCTTTGATGTTTTTTATTTCGTCGAGGAATACCTGGATGGTATTATTCTTATGAAAGTCTAACGATACCTGGATAAAGGTTTTGATTCCCAAGCCAAGTTTTTCCTCATCAACCAGGGCATGATAGCTTTTGATGTACTCCGCATTTTCCAGTTTACGTACACGCTCAAGTGTTGGAGCGGGTGAAAGACCAATCTCATTTGATAGCTGCAAGTTGGTAATTCTGCCGTTTTCCTGTAAAATCCTGAGAATCTGGAGGTCTATTTTATCGAGTTCAGCTGCCATGGTAAGTACAAATATAGTTTTTCCTGCATCAGCAGAATAAAATTTCTCACAAAAGTACTTAAACAGAAATAAATTCTTCAATTAAATTTTTAGATTAGTCTAAAATTATTGTTAGATTTGTTTAAATGAATACTTTCACAGAAGAGAACTATTTAAAGGCAATATATCATCTATCTCTGCAGTCGGAGAGTGTAAGCACGAATCAGATAGCCGCCTCATTAAACACTAAAGCTGCGTCTGTAACGGATATGCTCAAAAAGCTGGCTGATAAAAAACTTATCAATTATGCCAGATACCAGGGTGTAACCCTTACTGTTGAAGGTGAAAGAGTTGCCCTAAGCATAATACGCAGGCACAGGCTTTGGGAATATTTTTTGGTTGAAAAGCTCAGTTTTAAATGGGACGAGGTGCACGATGTTGCCGAGGAACTGGAACACATTTCATCTAAAGAATTGATCGATCGCCTGGATGACTTTATGGGCAATCCCAAGTATGACCCGCATGGCGACCCTATTCCTGACTGTAATGGTTTGTTCAAAACTCATGAATTAAAACCTGTTTCATCATTGATTTTAAATGATTCCGGGATAATTTCCGGTGTAAGGGATCATTCCTCTTCATTTTTGCAATACCTTGAAAAGATGCAACTGACGATCGGTAAAAAGATCAAAGTGTCTGAGATCAACGATTATGATCACTCAGTCATCCTTAATTTAGAAAATACGAAAGTCCACATCAGCCGCGACGTCTCTAATAATCTGCTCATCACCTTATGAATAAAGAATCCAATCATTCATTAAGTAATGTACACAGCAGTGTCGTCACGGAAAATAAGCTCGGCTGGCGCAAATTACTGGCCTTTTTAGGGCCCGCATACCTCGTAAGTGTTGGCTATATGGATCCGGGTAACTGGGCAACCGATATAGCCGGCGGCAGCGCGTTTGGGTATAAATTGATATGGGTATTATTCGTTTCGAACCTGATTGCCCTATTATTACAGTCATTAAGCGCACGCCTCGGCATAGTACGTGGACTTGATTTGGCCCAGGCATCTAAGAACACTTATCCGAAATTTATCAATTTCTGCTTATATATTCTGGCGCAAATCGCCATTATAGCCTGCGACCTGGCCGAAATCATTGGCATGGCCATTGGTTTACAGTTATTATTTCATTTGCCACTGATTTGGGGCGTGTCCCTTACAATCACTGATACCGTACTGATGCTTTTTCTGATGAATAAAGGCATGCGCAAGCTAGAAGCTTTTATTATCGTGATGATATCCATCATCGGTCTCTCCTACCTGATCGAAATGTTTATCGTCGGACCTGATGTACCGGGAATAGTAAAAGGCTTTATTCCAAGCAATTTATTTAGGGGCGACAAAGTTAGTCACGAAATGCTTTATATCGCTATCGGCATTATAGGTGCGACAGTGATGCCGCATAACTTATACTTGCATTCATCGCTGGTACAAACGCGACAGATCACACGTACCGATGAAGGAATACGATCAGCTATAAAGTTCAATCTGGCTGATACCGGCATCGCACTTAACCTGGCCTTTTTTGTAAATGCAGCGATTTTGATACTTGCGGCCAGTGCATTTTTCAAAAACGGTTATTTTCAAGTAGCTGAAATCCAGGACGCCTACAAACTGCTCGAGCATATTTTCGGATCGCTAGCTCCAACCCTGTTTGCTATTGCACTGATCGCCTCCGGGCAAAGTTCTACTATTACCGGTACACTTGCTGGCCAGATCATTATGGAAGGACATATCAACCTGCGAATCGAGCCATGGCTGCGTCGCCTGTTGACCCGTTTATTGGCTATTGTCCCGGCAGTATTCACCATTGTTTATTTTGGCGAAGGAGGATTAGGTAGCCTTATTATTTTGAGCCAGGTAGTATTGAGCTTGCAATTGGGATTTGCTATTATACCGCTGATACATTTCACCTCTGATCGTAAACGAATGGGCAAATTTGCCATCAGCACAAAAACTAAAGTAGTAGCATGGGCATGTGCTATATTAATTATCGGCCTCAACGGCAAATTGGTGGTAGATCAGCTAAATGAGTGGATAAAGCAATATCCTTCGGCAGCTATATGGATTTATACGCTCGTAATTCCGGTTACCGTGGGTGTTGGATTGCTATTAGTATATGTATTCCTCAGACCGATGTTATTTAAGCATCATGATCAACCCGCACAGGTACCGCATGGCCTGGCCACTACGATCACTGATTTGACGGCTATACCCTATAACCATATTGCAATTACGATTGACTTTTCAAAAAACGACCGCGATTGTATCCGTCATGCGATTATGCAGGGGCATAAACATGCAAAATACACCCTGATACATGTGGTTGAAACTGCTGGCGCACGTTATTACGGCACAGAAGTAATGGACCATGAAACACAAAGCGATGCAGACAACCTAAATGTTTACGTAGATACCTTAAAGGACAGCGGTTATAAAGCTGAGGCCCGGATAGGTTACGGCATAGCAGCCAGTGCTATAGCAAAAATTGTGAATGAAGAGAATGTAGATTTTATAGTAATGGGCTCGCACGGGCATAAGGCACTCAAAGATCTTATCTTCGGGACCACTGTAAATTCCGTAAGGCATATGGTAAATGTTCCGGTGCTTGTGGTCAAACCACAATAAACTATATTTGCATCAAAATAGCAGGGATGAGCCAGCAGGATATCTATATAAAAAACAAAAGAGCTTATTTTGAATACTCGATACTCGACAAATACACAGCGGGGATAAAACTGATGGGTACCGAGATCAAATCGATTCGCGAAGGTAAGGCCAACCTGAATGATGCTTTCTGCACGTTTATTGATAACCAGTTATATGTGCGTAACCTGCATATTTCTGAATATTCCTATGGCTCGTTTTACAACCACGAAGCCAAACGAGATCGTGTTCTGTTGTTGAACAAAAAAGAGCTGAAAAAACTTCAAACCCGCGGCGAAGAAAAAGGATTGACTATTGTTCCACTCTCTCTATTTATTAATGAACGCGGTTTTGCCAAACTAGAGATTGGTCTGGCACAAGGTAAAAAGACCTACGACAAACGCGAAACTATGAAGGAACGTGATACGAAAATTGAGATCGACAGGGCGATGAAAAGATGATTTTGATTTCGGATTTCTGATGTGGGATTTCGGATTTATAAGCACCAAAAATCCGAAATCGTAATTCCGAAGTCCGAAATTCAGGAAATCACCAAGCTCTATCCCCCACCAGCGGCACAAACCGGAACGTATCCAAAACATGCCTTTCATAATCATTCTCCGCGGTTTTTAATATGGTAACCATCTTTTGAGTTTCGGCATCGCCGACAGGAATTACCAATATGCCGCCAATGGCCAATTGCCTTAACAATTCTTCCGGAACCATTGGCGCACCGGCGGTAACAATGATCTTATCATAAGGCGCATGTTCAGGGATTCCTTTTGAGCCGTCACCTAAAAAGAAATGTGGCTTATAGCCCATGTAGGGTAGAACCTGGATAGTCCGTTCATATAATTTTTCCTGGCGCTCTATGGTATAGACTTTGGCGCCCAATTCCACCAGTATACAGGCCTGATAGCCAGAGCCTGTGCCGATCTCCAACACCTTATCCCCCTTTTTTATGTGTAATAGCTGGGTTTGATAAGCGACGGTATAAGGCTGGGAAATGGTCTGCCCCTCGCCTATCGGGAAGGCAATATCTTTATATGCCTGATTCCAGAAAGTTTCATCAAAAAAGTAATGGCGCGGAACTTTCCCTATAGCTTTTAGCACGGCTTCATCATCAATGCCCTTCTTTTTTAATATATCAACTAGCTGTTTACGGGCACCTCTCTCGCGGTAATTATCAACAAATTTATAAGCCATTACACGATTTTAAGATTCATCTGATTTTGGAAGATTGATTAATTTTTTGTTATACAAGCTCTTAAAGTCCAAACTTGCGCCTCCAAAGTTTATCAGTAAACCATCAGCAATATTATATACTTCCAGATAATTTATTGCCTGATTTTTATGAATATTTTCAATTTTCTCAAAAGCTTTTATTTCCAGCATCATACAACCATCCACAAAGAAATCAACACGCGGAAATCCTATTTTGTGTCCTTTATCTACAGAATCTGTAAAATACCAAAATCGTGTCAATAGGGATCAACGTCTGGTTGAATAATGCTCCCCTTACTCAATTTAGTAGTTTGAAATTGAGTAATAATATCCCTGATAACCGCCTTAACGCGGTTGATCGAAATGCCATCCTTTTCAAATTTGAGCATAATAGATTTGATATAATAGTTTCGGATACGACTAACAAGTGGTACTTCAGGACCAATTACCCTGTCGCCAAAGTTTTTGCGCAGCTCGGTTGCCAGATATTCGGCCTGGTTGTATAAAATATCCGCACTTTTATGTTTGATATCCAGGTTAATGATACGATAGAATGGTGGGTATTTAAAACTCCTGCGCTCCTCCATTTCAGTTAGGTAAAGGTCTTTGTAATCATTTTCGATGACCTGCTTGATCACCCGATGATTAGGGTCATAAGTCTGAATAACAACCTTACCTTGTTTGCCCCTGCGTCCGGCGCGGCCGCTTACCTGCGCCAGCATTTGGAAGCTGCGTTCATTTGCGCGGTAATCGGGGTATTTCAATAAACTATCGGCATTAATAATACCAATAACGGTTATGTCTGAAAAATCCAACCCTTTTGCTACCATCTGTGTGCCAACCAGGATATCTATGCGTTTTTCTTCCAGGTCATTTAGTATATTCTGCAGGGAATTTTTAGAGCGCGTAGTATCCAAATCCATCCGGCTAATACGGGCCTCGGGTAAAAGCATGACAAGCTCATCTTCTACCTTTTCCGTACCGAATCCTTTATATTCCAGATGTGTTGAGCCGCACGCCGGACAAATAGATGGCGCGTCTTCCCTAAATCCGCAATAATGGCAATGCAGTTTTCCGCTACTTTTGTGATAAGTTAGGCTCACATCGCAATTGATGCATTTGGGTGTATAGGCGCAAGTCCGGCATATTAGCAAGGGTGCATACCCCCTGCGATTTTGAAACAGGATCACTTGCTCTTTATTAGCAAGCGCCTTGGCCATGTCCTCCATCAGCACGCTGGTAAAGTGCGACTGCATGGTTTTCTTTTTAGTTTCCTCCACAATACTTACTACTTCAGTTTGTGGTAATTCTACGCCACCAAATCGCTCTAACAATTCAACCAAGCCGTATTTATGGGTACGGGCGTTAAAATAAGTTTCAAACGACGGCGTAGCTGAGCCTAAAAGCACCTTGCTATGGTAAGTATTGGCGAGGTAGATAGCTGCATCACGCGCATTGTAGCGGGGAGCAGGATCGAACTGCTTATAGGAGGTTTCATGTTCTTCATCCACAATGATCATCCCCAGATCGTCAAAAGGCAAGAAAACAGATGATCGTGCACCTAATACTACTTTATATTCGTGGTTTAACACCTTTTGCCAAACCTCTACCCGTTCGTTATCATTGAACCGGGAGTGATAAACGCCTATGCTGTTTCCAAAATATTGCCGCAGGCGCTCAATGATATGAGTTGTAAGCGCAATTTCAGGCAATAGATAAAGAACCTGCCTGCCTGAATTGATCATCTCCTCGATCAAGCGGATATATATCTGCGTTTTACCGGATGATGTTACCCCGTGAAGCAATACCACATCTTTTTGTTCAAACTGCTCTTTGATCTCATTCAGTGCATTCTGCTGATTTTCGCTCAGCAAGAAATCACTGCTGAATTCATCTTCATCAAAATATAAACGGCTTACATTCTTTTCCTCGGCAATGAATACTTCTTTTTCGATTAACGATTTGATGCTTGCATCACCTGCACCACTTTCTTCGATCAGTTCATTTTTAGAAATGTTTTTTTGATGACGCGCCAACTTAATATAAGCCAGCAACGCATCAGCCTGCTTCGGTGCACGCTTTTCCAGTATCGGGAACAGTTCCTTTAAATTATCCGGATCATTATATATCGGATTAAGTTTAATAAAAGTCTTCTTCCGCGGTTTATATCGCTCACTTACTTCTTCCGAAATATTGATGATATTCTTCTCGAACATCAGTTTTAGGATAGGCATTACAGTTTTCTGGCCCAATAATTTGGCAATGTCGCCAACTGTAAGTTCTGATTGCAACTCGAGCGCTTCGACAATCATGAACTCTTTATCGTGTAAAGCAGCTTTGTCGAACTCAAAACCCCTGTTCAGAACAACCTTTGTCTCGCTGGCCAGTTTTAGTGCCGAAGGCAAAGCAGCATTCATTACCTCACCTATGGTGCACATGTAATATTCCGCCAGCCATTGCCAGAACTGCAGCTGACGCTCTGAGACTACCGGACGATCGTCCAGAATTTCCATCAAATATTTGGCCTCGTATTTTTCGGGAGCCTGGTTACCGATGGAGGCAATTATAGCGGTATATAACTTGCTTTTCCCGAATTGCACTACTGTACGTTTGCCTATAGCCACCTCATTATTCAGATGGAAAGGCACGCGGTAGGTATAGTTCCTGGCGATTGCCAAAGGTAAAATCACCTCGACAAAAAGCGTCTCCCTATCGGCATGTTGTACTTCGGCAAATTCGAGCATTATAGTTATTTATTTCTGAAAGCGGCCAAAGCCATGGTAGCCCAGCCGGCTATGAACATCAGACCGCCAAGCGGTGTTATGGGCCCCGTTACAATTAACCAACTCCATCCCAGCAGCTCGCGGCAGGCTAATAAATACAAAGAGCCGGAAAAGCAGATAATACCAAACGTAAAAAGATAATACGCAGCGCTGGTTAATCGGTTATTTGGCCTGGCAAAAGTTGACAAAAACAATAGTGCAAATACATGGTAAAATTGGTATTGCACTCCGGTATGCCATATTTCCAACTGCGATGCCGATAAATACTGTTTTAATCCATGGGCTGCAAAAGCACCAGAGATAACTGCCAATAAACCGAATATCGACGCGGTAATAGTGATTCGTCTGTTCATGTAGAGATAAAGCGCTAAGTTACCAATTGAAAGTATTACTTTACGGCACCACAGTAAAAATCTACCTTTGTAACATACAAAATGAAACGACTCATAATTGCCACCATAATATTGCTTATAGCTACTGTGCTGGTAACCGTGGGCTATTTCAAAAACCTCGGCAGCGTTTCGCAGCAAACTACGCAAGCTCTGCGAACAATCCCCAACGATGCTTCGCTGATCCTTGAGTTCAACAACGAAAAAAGCCTATACGACATTTTTACCGGCAATAAGCTTTTTATGAGTCTTATTGGCGAAGATAAAATGACAGAGTTGATCGCACTTAAAAAGAGAATATTGCAAAACCCGGTAATAGAGCCGCATTTGTCAGGTCAGAATCTGTATATATCCATGCATCCGCAAAAAGGCGATGACATTGATTTCCTGATTACTATCTCTATCCCAAAAGGCTTTGAGCCGGAACTATTTGATGAGCTATCTAAACAAAAGAAAAATGGACTGGTATTGAACACATTTAATATTGACGAAAAACAAGGCTATGTTATTTATCTGAGCGATATCAAAAGGCGATTCTATTTAATAAATAAAGACGACCAGACACTTTCAGGAAGCTTTTCAAAAGCTTTGATCGAAGAGTGCTCAAAATATGATTATAAGAAGGAGAACCAGGCCTTTGTGCTCCTTTCCGACCGTCAAAGTTCCAATTCGCTAGCTAATCTTTACGTCAACTATAATGCATTATCGCCTTTATTTTCGCAGATATTTTTAAACAAGAATCCAGATCTGTTTAGATCTTTCAGACAGTTTCCTGCGTTTGCGGCTCTAAGCCTAAATTACAAGACCGATGCGCTGATGTTTAACGGTTCCACAAAAATACAAGACGGCCGGGACGATAGTTATCTCGGCATATTCAGCTATCAGCAGCCCATTGAGACCCATTTAAAAGAGATTTTCCCTTCAACAACGGCGTATAGCACCAGTTTTGCAGTCTCTGACCCGGAGAAATTTGAATCAGATCTCAGTGACTGGCAATCCAAATCCAATTTCAAAAATGAAAGATCGGCGCTCATGAATAAAATTAAGTCGGGAACTGGCATTGCTTTGAAAAAAGAATTTACCAAGCTGCTCAGCAATGAATTTGCAGAAATAACAACGCGTTTTCATGAACGGATCGCTATTATCCAGGTAAAGGATGGATCCAAAGTGCGGACCTTACTGGGCAATGTCAGCCAAATGGGCGATAACAGCACAGGATTGTTTAATTATGAAAAAATACCTCAATTACTATTGGGTGAAGCATTCAGCGGCTTTAAGAAGCCCTACTTTAAGGTTTTTGACAATTACCTGGTTCTAACCAATAGCCTATTGGAGATGAAAAGTTATGATGACAGTTACAACAATCGGAAGTTTCTGAATAAAACAGATGGTTACAGTCAGTTTGATAAGCTACTTTCTGAACGAAGCAATGTGTCATTCTTTATACAGTTCAAAAATGCCCAGCAAGTGTTCAAAGAGGACATGAAATCTTCGTTTTATGAAGGTTTTCAGAATAGTTCACCTGGGTGGAAAAATTATTATGCAGCGGCCTGGCAGTTAAGTTCTTCGGACAAAAATTACTACACTAATTTTTGTATGCAGTTGACCGCCGACACCACTGCCCAATAAATATTTCTTATAAATTTTATATTTAAGACAACCAATTGTATTTAAAATCCGTTCAAGCCACTTGGCTGTCTATGTAAATTTTATTGCATAATTATTTATATTTTTACGCTACTAAGCCCCTTATTCCGATTTAAATGAAGAAACTTCTACTTATTTTTTGCTTTTTGCTATTAACAGCTACGGGCTTTTCGCAGCAATATTCGTTATATAACACGGGTACGCTGTTCGATTCTTTTGAGAACCCTTCACAACGAACAGTAACACCTGATACCAGTAAACAATACGCCTCCAATTTTCTCATCCCGAATTTCGATGGCAATTTATTCCTGACCGGCAATGCGCAGTCCACTTTATTAAGCAGGACATTCAACTCAACATATGATAACTCGGCGCTGCAAATTGGCAAGGGGGCTCTAAACAGGGCAAATGCCAATATTTCTGCTTATGAGCTGATGTTTAAAATGTTTGGCAGTTTGAAAGGCTACACTGAATACGGCTTTTTTTTAGAGACCAAATCTGAAGGTCGGGGCGTATTTACCGATGAATCGATTGCTTTATTTAACGGCCCTTCCGCGTTTCCAAACAATATTTACGACAATGTCCTCAATGATCATTTTTATAACCAGATATATAACAATCTTGGATTTACCTATCGCGAAAAACTAAGCAACCAGGTCGCAGTTGGTTTTAAAATAGGCTTTTTGATGGGGATTGACTATACCAAACTTGATATTTACGAATCACATTTAAGTTTTGACAGAGCTAGTGACGGCGCTACGATTGCGCTTCGGGGAAAATATTCATATAGTAAAGGCCCAGGAACATTCGACAAACAAAGTTTTCTTCTGACGTCGCGCAGCCCTGGATTACAATTTTCAGCAGGTTTATCTTACACGACAGACGATCATATAACTTTCCAGGGAAATCTTAAGGACGTTGGATTTATTCATTGGTATAATAACTCCGTTGTAAATTATTTTGACGGCACGGTAGGCACATTTGGTGTCTCTGGCCGGAATCGCGAAAAACACATTTATAATGCAGTTTATAGTTTGTTAACATCCGATCGTCAGCCCACCTCTTTCAATTCAGCAACCGATGGCCGTGCGGAACTGAGTGCCACTAAGTCTTACTATATCAATGACGACAACACAATAAAATACATTCCGACGTTGATTGCAGCTAAGGAATTACTTTATGATGGGTTTGCTGGTGCTATGGTTAACCGTTTTCAATATAAGTCGTTCAATGGCAGTTTAACAGCTTCATATGATAATTTAAATCTGTTTAATGTAGGCCTACAATTTTTGTTTAAGTCTGGCAATATGGAGGTTTTCACAGGCAGCGACCGGCTTATGAATACGGTATCCCTTGCGGGTTCTACCGGCAAAGGAGCAACATATACCAATGGTTCTTATGCTGGGGCTGATATTTATTTCGGTTTTGCGGTAAAATTCGGACCTGTAGTTGAGCATCCATTAAATGCCAATGTCATCCCTGATGGTAACAAAGGCTTCCTGGGTCGCTTATGGAACAGGGTTTTTAAGGCAAACTAATAACTTAAACAGACTTTTTTCCGGCTATAAAGTCCTTCAGATAATATGGTTCAAAGTAGGCCGTATCCTCAAAATCTTTATTTATAAATTTTTCAGTTGCCTTTTTGGTAAGATGACGTGCAGAGTTTTGGAAGTCGGAAACAATCTGTGCATTTGGGTTTGAGCCTAATACCTCACTGCACTTTGATGCACCATCACCAAAAAATATTATTTTATTGGTTTTAAGTAAGTCTGAGAAACTATCCTGATCTATTATTTCTGCCGATGTTGGTTTTACTCTATTGCCTTCTGCATTGAACACAGCCGTAAACACTTCCATTCGGCGAGCATCAATCATTGGGCAAAACAGTGCGTCCCTTGAAGGGTTCTCATCATTCATCCCATTAGTCATTGATTCGAGTGTTTCAACAGCGATAAAAGGGATATCTAGTGAATAGCATAAACCTTTGGTAACGGAAATACCTATCCGTAGCCCGGTGTAAGAGCCGGGACCGCAGCTTACTGCAACTGCACCCAGTTCGCTATATTGTTTACCTGACGCCTTTAAAACTTCGTCAATAAACAAAGTAATCACCTCAGCATGAACATTGCGTTGCTGTATTTCTTTACATGCGAGAAGACTCCCATTTTCTGAAAGTGCTACTGAGCACACAGTAGTAGCGGTTTCTATTTGTAATATCAGGCTCATAGTATCATTAAGGTACGGGGTCGTGGCCATGTCCTCCCCATGGATTGCAGCTGGCAATGCGTTTCAAAGTTAACCAGCCGCCTTTAAAGGCTCCATATTTTTTTATAGCTTCAACGCCATACTGCGAGCAGGTGGGTGTGTAACGACATGCAGCACCTGTAAGCGGCGAAATAAAGTATTGATATATTTTGATCAGGATAACAAAAAAGCTACCTAGTATTTTTTTCAATATATCAACGATCCTCCTCATTTAGTTACCTGCTCCGAAAGTTGCGACAACAGCTTCAGCATTTTTTTCTCTATAAAGTCATAGGGTGCTATTTCTTTCCCTATAAAGCCAATTGAAAACACAATGCTTTTGCCTGCATCGCTTAATAATGAATATAAATATTGTTGTTTGTTCAGGCGGTAAGCTTCGCGCAGACGTCGCTTTAGCAGGTTGCGGTCGACTGCCCTTTTATAGCGTTTTTTAGATACTGAGAATAGTACCTGGGCCGGAAATGGCTGCGGATCAGCAGATAAGGACCACGAAACCTTAAAAGGATAACATAAAAAAGAAGAACCGTTATGATAAAGCTGATCGATCAGCTTTTTATTACATAAACGTTCTTCTTTCGTAAAAGTATATGTTTTGCTCATGGTCAGAACCGCAATTATAAAAACAGCCGGCCCCCACCCCCATATGGAGGAATAAGCAATTTATTCTGATTATGCTTTGTGGCTGCGTTCGTCAGAAACAGTTAATCTCTTTCTGCCTTTAGCTCTTCTTGATGCTAATACTCTTCTGCCATTAGCAGTTGCCATGCGCTCACGGAAACCGTGTTTATTTCTTCTTTTTCTTTGAGAAGGCTGGAACGTTCTTTTCATTGTATTTTTATTCTATTCGTCGCTTTTAAAAACAAGAGTGCAAATGTAGCGTATTTTTTAAACTTATCAAATACAAATTACTTATTTATCGATTAGTTATTTGCGGGCGAATTGTGGGCTCGATTAACCGTTTGCAGTATTATTTACTTAAATTTACTTGTATTGTCATGAAGATCAACATCATCTTATCGCTCCTGTTCCTGCCCCTGTTTGCTTTTTGTCAGGAGGATTTTTCCCGGCATTATAAAATTTACGACACGCGAAATCAGAAAGTGATTTCTGTTGATGACATTGTCAGCGATATGAATAATGCCGATGTGCTTTTTTTTGGCGAAGAACATAATGATTCAACCGGCCACGTTCTTGAACTGGCATTATTTACCAAACTGGCAGCCAAATACTCCGGCAAAACAGCCCTTTCTATGGAAATGTTCGAAACAGATTGCCAGAATGTATTGGATGAGTATTTGCAGGGATTAATCCGCGAAAAGAATTTTATAACAGAAGCCCGTGCCTGGCACAACTATAAAGATTACCGTCCGTTAATAGAATTGGCAAAAACACAGCAAATACCCGTTATTGCGGCAAATGCCCCGGCGCGCTATGTGAATATGGTGAACCGTATGGGATTAACAAGTCTTGAAAAATTGAACAAAACCGCAAAAGCATGGCTTCCTCCTCTGCCAATAGATACAGCGACCGGCACTTATTATGAGAAATTTCTGCAAATCATGGGCGGCCATGCCGGCAACATGGGCGGTATGCAACTATACCAGGCTCAGAACCTGTGGGATGCTACCATGGGTTGGTCCATCGCTCAATTTATCAAGAAACACCGGGATTTTAAAATATTACAGATAAACGGCGGCTTTCACAGCGCGGAACAACTGGCGGTACCAGCCCAACTGGAAAAATATTCTTCAAAAACAAGAATCCTTAACGTAGCCTGCTTTTCAGATGAACAGTTTGACAACCCTGATTGGAGTAAATTCAATAAGAATAATGACTATGTTATTCTGACTGATCCTAAGCTTGCAAAGACCTATTAGCTTTGAAAATAATAAAATACCCTAACCGGGATAACACCAATTAGGGTATAAGTTTATCTTAATGGCTGCAGACCGATATTATTTTCCTTTCGCCAACAAATCCCTGATCTCGGTCAACAGAACCTCTTCTTTGGTTGGTCCTGGCTCAGGTGCAGGTTCAGCAACTGGTTCTGGTTTTTTAAGAGAATTAATGGCTTTCACTATCATAAAGATACAGAAGGCAATGATCAGGAATTCAATCAAGGTATTAATGAAATTACCATAGTTGATGGAAACATCAGCTATCTTTTTAGTCGGGTCACCCTCTTTGATTATTATCTTCAGATTTTTGAAATCAATTCCCCCGGTGAGGTATCCGATGGGAGGCATTATAATGTCATTTACAACGGAGGTAACGATCTTTCCGAAGGCGGCGCCGATGATGACACCGATGGCAAGATCTACTACATTGCCGCGCATTGCGAACTCTTTAAATTCTTTTACAATAGCCATAGCAACAAAAATTTAGTGAATAGGGTAATTAGTTAGTTAATTAAAGATATTAAATATGAACTAAAGATATTAAAATATGTCATTGCAAAAAATATATTGCTTTAGCAAGGTAAACACTTGTAACCGGATTACGTTAAAGGGGTGTAATCTTAATCAAAAAGTTAACTTTTTAGTTAACATTAATTGACGTATTTTTGGCGGTCTAATTATGCTAAAACAGAATCTTCAACAGAAACTTTTACAAAAGCTGTCCCCGCAGCAGATACAGTTTATAAAACTGTTGCAGGTGCCTACAGTGTCGCTTGATACCCGGATAAAGGAAGAGTTGGAGGAGAATCCGGCGCTTGAAGATCTAAGCTTAACAAACCTGAACGAGCCCGAAGAACAATATCCTGATCGTGATCCTGAAGAAGAGTCCTATAATAACGACGAAAACGAAGGTCCCGCGGATGAGTTTAATATCGACGATTATTTGCAGGAAGATAACCTGAATGAATATGGTTCGCGGTACGATCAGAACGGCGATGACGAGGACGACCGAAAAGAAATTCCAATAGCCGTACAAAGTTCGTTCTTCGAAAACCTGCAGGCTCAACTCGACTTACTTCCTTTATCAGATAAAGATTTTAGAATAGGACAGCAAATTATAGGCAGTCTTGACGATGATGGCTATCTCCGCCGTTCTACTACTTCACTTACAGACGACCTTGCATTTTCGCAAAACATATTTGCCGAGGACGAAGAGGTGGAGGAAATGCTAAAGGTGATACAATCCTTTGACCCCCCGGGCGTAGCCGCCCGCAGCCTACAGGAATGTTTGTTGATCCAGCTGAGAAGAAAAGATAACAGCGATGCGATAGTGAAGAAAGCCATCCAGGTAGTTGAGAATTATTTAGAGGAGTTTACCCGGAAACACTACGACAAGCTGGAGAAAGCACTCAATATGAACTCAGTTGAGCTGAGGGGGGTGATCAACGAAATATTAAAGCTGAACCCTAAGCCCGGCGATTCCAGCGAAGTTAACAGCAAACAACTACAAGTAATACCCGATTTCCATATCGCCAACAACGATGGGACTTTGGTTTTGACCTTAAATGCCAAGAATGCACCTGAACTTCGCGTAAGCCGGTCATACCAGGAAATGTTTGAGCATTATGATAAGGCATCGCAAAAAGATAAAAAGCTGAAAGAGGCCGTTCAGTTTGTAAAACAAAAGCTCGATTCGGCAAAATGGTTCATCGATGCCATAAAACAACGCCAGCAAACATTGCTTAAAACCATGAATGCCATTATGCAATATCAGTATGAGTTTTTCCTGACCGGCGATGAGAAGAACCTAAAACCGATGATCCTGAAAGATATTGCCGACAGGATTGGCATGGACATTTCAACAGTATCTCGGGTGGCCAACTCCAAATATGTACAGACTGAACATGGTACTTACCTGCTGAAATCATTCTTCTCAGAAGCTATCCAGACTGAAAGCGGCGAGGAGGTTTCAAACAAAGAGGTAAAAAAGATACTTGAAGAACATATTGGCAAAGAAGATAAACGCCACCCATTGGCTGATGAGAAACTGACCGAAATTTTAAAAGATGCGGGTTACAATATTGCCCGAAGAACGGTTGCCAAGTATCGTGAACAGATGAATATCCCGGTGGCAAGGTTAAGAAAGGAACTGTAACCTACCTGAAATTTCTCGAAGACGTACAATTATTACCATCCATGCCTTGGTGACACCACCCTATCTTGGTTATTAAGCATCAGTCCTATAACTATCTCGTGGGTTCCATTACTCACCGTACGTAACGCCGAAGTAGTATAGTCGTAAGAATAGCTAATATTGATGAGTGAACTGATATTTAAACCTAAAAGCCCAGCAAATGAGTCTTGATTCCGATAGGATGCCCCTATCCAAAACCGGTCCCTGAACGCAAGCTTCATATTCACATCAAAAGCTACCGGTTCGGGCTGTATAACTTTCAGCAGTGCTGAAGGCACCAGGGTTATATCGTCCGATAGGTACGTTTTATAACCGGCAGTAATAAAATATTGCGGTATGGTTTTACTCTGATTGTAACTTTTGTTGGTCGTGGTAAAATATTGATTTTGCGACAATAGTTGCTGAGCTGAAACCCCGAAATAGTATTCCGCAGAATAGCCCCATACCCCTATACTCAGATCGGGTTTCCATTGACTATTATTTCCGTTAGTTATCGCCGGATCGTTTGGATTTTCAAGTAACAGCTGAGATGTATTCAAACTAATATGGCTTAGTCCGGCGGCCACACCTAACGACAAATTAAAGTTGCTTGCCAGGCCCATATGATAGGCATAAGTTGCGTCGATATTGGTGGTGCTTATGGGTCCAGCCTGATCGGATACCATCATAAAGCCCAAACCATGATGCGGTTCGGCCGCCTCATAATTTTGACTATATAACCGGCTATAAGGATTTGCCTCATTACCCGGCGACACGGCAGCAGCATCACCCCGTACAAAATCAGATCCGAATGGTGCGCTTACAGTAAGGTAGCTTGTTACTGGCGCACCTTGAAGACCTGTCCACTGGCTACGGTAACCAGCCTTCAAATCAATATAATTTTCGATGCCGGTTACTGCCGGGTTTAACAATAAATTATTAAATATATATTGCGTGTACTGCGGCTTCTGCTGCGCATTACTTAACTGACATAATAAAACTAAAATAAGCGTGTATAGAAGGTTTTTCATCCTGGCGGGCAGTATCACGCTTCCGAAAACGGAGTTCTTTGTCAACAAGGTTTAATATTAATAGTGAATAAGTACTTATTCTTTATTCAAAGAAACAAAATAATAGTCAGAAACGGGCATATAAAACTGACTTGAAGCGCCTTGATGAGAAAGCTATTGTCCTTGTTTGGTTAATTGAGCTAACTGCAAGTTTGCTTGATGTAATTTTTGAACCAGATCTTTATTTTCGCGACGCAGGTGATAAATCTCCAGCGCATTTTGAATATAGAGCTTTAGCTCATCATTCTGCCAGGGTTTTACCAAATATTTATAAACCTGCCCGCGGTTGATAGCATCCATTACCGCATTCATGTCGGAAAAACCCGTCAGCAGAATTCGGATAGTATCGGGATATATTGGTATGATCGATTCAAGAAATTCAATTCCTGTCATTCCTGGCATACGCTGGTCTGTAATGATCACCCCGATTTCATTTGTATCTAAGATTTTTCTTCCTTCGCGGGCAGACTGCGCCGTATAGATATCAAAATCGCGCCTGAACGCTGCCTTAAAACTATTTAGATTATTAATTTCGTCGTCAACGTACAGTACTCCGTAAGACATACAAGTTAGATTTAGAGTTTTAGGTATATAAACTTTGACTGAAAAAATTCTTAAAAGTTTAATTTTTCTGCGCAACTTTAAAGTCAAATCAGGCCAATTGCGAAGACGCCATTTGTAAAAATGAGAAAAATATTCCTAATCATATACCTTATCTTACAAAATTATTTAGTTTTTGCAGCTCCTGCAGATACTTTAACTATACATGAAAACGAAACAAGGCTTTTAACTCATAATTACTTTTTGGAGCTTAAAGACCCGCCAAATTCATATAAGATACAGGATATCATGTCTGACACGAACTTTCGTCCTGTTAACTCTTCATTACCCATTTTGAGTTATTCCAAGTCAACCACCTGGCTCAAATTTGTATTGAAAAATAAAACTACTCGAGCATTTGTACCAATAAACATCGGTCCGGGGGTTATTGACAATTTTGATATATATTATGCTGACCCCGACAGAAGCAAGCACATTATTAACCTAACTTCCGACATCCCTTCCCGCGATTCGAAACTGATCAAGCAAAACAGTACGTTCATCAACTGCATCATTTTTCCTGACTCTGTCCGTACCATTTACCTTCGCATCAAAAGTAGTGCCCCGGGAGTAATACCTATTCAGATAAGGAGTGCTAATGAGTTCTTTAAAAGCTCGGATTTTAACAACGTTGTGGCAGGCGGCTTTATGGGCATTGTATTGATAATGGCCTTTTATAATTTAATGCTGTACATCATAGTTAAGGATTTAAGCTATTTATATTATGTGTTCTATATTGTTTTTTTGGGCCTGTCGCAACTATTTTTGCGAGGTTACGGCATTACTTTTTTTCTGACCAAAAAGGTCATTCTGAATAATTACTTCATTCCCTTTACAAGGATATTCTTTGGCTATTCGGTGTTACTGTTTACGTCGGAGTTTCTGCAACTCAAACAAACCTTTAAATCCCACTATAAATTTTACTATCTGTTATATCTCTTATATACGATAGCTCTTATCGGTATAATAACCGGCCACGTGCTGTTTGCATATAATTTTATTACCTGCTCCAGCGTGATTACAGCTGTGAGCTTATTATTTATTGGCGGATTGATATATTTCAGAGGATTTAAGCCCGCGAAATACTTTATGTTGGGATGGGGTATTTTCCTGGCATCCATCCTTATATCTATAGCACGCAGCCGGGGCTATATTGTCCACAATGATTTTACAGTCAATATTGTGCTGTATAGCTCTTCGCTCGAACTAATATTATTCTCGATAGCACTTGCCGATAAGATTAGCTTTTATCGCAGGCAAACTATTGAAATGCAACAACTTTCCCTCAACATTGCGAAAGAAAATGAACGGCTTATTACTGAACAAAACATTTTGCTTGAATCTCAGGTAAATTCACGCACTAATCAGTTAATACAAACCAATCAAAACCTTTCAGCAACGATAGAGGATCTGCAATCAACCCAAACGAAACTGATAGAAACGGAGAAGATGGCTTCGCTCGGTCAGCTTACAGCAGGTATAGCTCATGAGATAAATAACCCTATTAATTTCGTAAGCTCGAATGTTAAACCATTAAGGTTGGATTTCCTGGAGATATTTTCATTGCTTGATAAATATAAAGACGCAGGAGAAAAACCAGACAAAAAAGAACTGTTCGCGCTGGCAAACCAGTATAAAAATAATATTGATGTCGACTTCCTGAAAAAAGAAATAATCACCCTGCTCGATGGGATTGAAGAAGGTGCGAACCGCACAGCAGAAATTGTACAAAGTTTGCGCACTTTTAGCCGTACGGATGAAAAAATACTGAAGCTGATTGACATCAACAAAGCAGTGTTGAATACACTGATCCTGTTGAGAAGTTCGATACCTTATAATATTGTAATGAAACCTGTATTGAGTAAGCTCCCCTTACTAAATTGCTATCCGGGGAAAGTCAACCAGGTGTTAGTTAACCTGATCAATAACGGTATACAGGCAATCAAGATTAAAGAAAATCAAATTAATGAATCCATTTCGATCACTACCTCGGATAGTCCTGAATATGTTATAATTCAGGTAACTGATACCGGCGTAGGAATGAGCAAAGAAGTAAAGCAGAAAATATTCGACCCATTCTTTACCACAAAGGGTGTGGGTGAAGGCACCGGACTTGGGTTATCGATCGTTTTCGGGATAATTGAAGACCACGCGGGCAAAATCGAGGTGCAATCTGAACCAAATAACGGCAGCACTTTCACCATTTCCCTCCCCAAAAACCTGGAATAACCTATTTAGAAAAATTTGTCCGGGTTGGGCACTAAATTCAAAAACGACTCCATATTTTCCTTGTAATGTGATTGATCCAGGCGATAGTAAAATGCCCCTTTCTTGGATGACATTTTATCCTTTTCCGGCAACTTCACCAATAAACCTGTTGAAAGCAATTTACGGCTAAAGTTACGATCGTCAAATTCGGTCTGGTAAACGCCTTCGTATAAGGCCTGTAATTGAGGTATAGTAAATTTCTCGGGCAATAATTGAAAGAGGATCGGGTGCAAAGCAGCTTTATAACGTAGCTGGCGCAAAGCCAGCTTCACCATTTCTGCATGGTCAAATATCAACTCAGGCAGTTCGGTCAGTAAAAACCATTCAGGGTGGTATTCTTCGCTGATCTGCTGTTCATACTGATGTATATCGATTAAGGCATAATAAGCCACTGATAGGGTCCTTTCCACAGGATCGCGGTCCGGCTTGCCGAATACATGGAACTGATCCATATATACATTTTTCAACCCTGTACGCTGTTCCAACACACGAATGGCAGCATCTTCAGGGGATTCATCTGGCTGTATAAACCCGCCCATCAGGCTCCATTTATTTTTTTCGGGCTCTATAGCCCTTTGCACAAGCAGCAGTTTTATGTTCCAGCCGTCAAATCCAAAAATGATACAATCTGTTGCAACTAAAATTCGTTTTTCGCCGGTATATCTCTGCATAAAGTTTATCTTGGTTTACAATTGTAAAAATAAATCCGAAGTAATTAAAATTAATATCCAATCTCTTTTCCCATTTTAACTCAACCAAAAGTAACACAATTGTTAAAGAAAGGTTATCTAAAATAGAGCGTAATGTCATAGCTTTAACAAATAAACCAATTATTATATGTCTTTTAAACGTTTTAACCGGGATCAAATTGCCGATTTCCATAGCGATGGCTATGTGTTGGTGAGGAATTTCTGCTCGCAGCAGGAAACGGATAAATTATATAAAGCTGCAATTGAAGACGACGCGATGCGAAAAAACGCATTGGATCTGAACGATTTGAACGGAAAAAAAACCAGATTATCCCTGTGGTTCACTCCGGGTAATGATGTGTTCGGATATCTTACGCGCAGCGAAAAAATGATAAACTCAGTCGCACAGCTGTTGGATAGTGATGCGCCCGTTTGCCATTTTCATTCCAAACTGATGCAAAAAGAGCCTAAAGTTGGCGGCGCCTGGGAGTGGCACCAGGATTACGGCTACTGGTACAAAAATCAATTCATGTTTCCAGATCAGCTGATTAGTGTGATGGTGGCGTTAACCCCTGCCAATAAAGAGAATGGCTGCTTACAGGTGATTAAGGGCTCACATAAATTGGGTCGCGTAAATCATGGTTTCTCTGGCGAACAAGTAGGCGCCGATATGGTAATGGTAGACAACGCCCTTAAAACCATGGAACTGGTTTATAGCGAATTAAATCCCGGTGACGCTCTATTCTTTCACAGTAATTTATTGCATAGGTCTGAAGCCAATTTATCCGATCATCCCCGCTGGTCTATCATATCATGCTTTTCATCGCAATCCAACCTGGCTTATAATGAAACGTCAACGTCATGGAAAACTCCGGTCAACATTGTGCCAGATGAAGCGATATTGCAATGGGAAGCTGAATCATTGTCCGGAAATGATTTCCTAAAAAAAGAAAACGATCCGGCATTGAAGGACACGGGATGGGAGAAGGAGGTTTGATCTTTTAAGTTAAGTGGTTGATTGAGTTGGATTAAGTTGACTGGGTTAACTTATTCATCAATCGACTTCATAAATGTAAAAGAATTAATTCAACTTAATCAACTTAATCTAACTAAATCCACTCTACAATGAAAATAGCTATGCTTGGTTCGGGCTTCATCGCCCGTTTTTATGCTGACTCGCTGGCCGCTCAGCGCAGGAAAGATGTATTGGTAAGCGTTTATTCGCGCAGTATGGAAAGAGCCGAAAAATTTGCCAAAGATTACGGTCTGCCATATTACAGCAACAGCATGACCGAGGTAGTTGAGAATCCCGATGTCGACGTAGTGGTAATCGCTTTATCCAACGACCTCCATCTTAGCGCTGTTGAGGCCTGTGCGAAAGCCGGTAAGCATGTGCTGTGCACCAAACCATTGGGACGTACAGGCGAAGAGGCTAAAAAGATGATGGAGCTGGTAGAAAAAGCAGGTATTATGGGCGGCTACCTGGAAGACCTGTGCTACACCCCAAAATTCTTGAAATCACTTAATAGTGTAAGGGCCGGGAGCATTGGTCGCGTACTTTGGGCAAAATCAAGGGAAACGCACCCTGGCCCGCATAGTGACTGGTTCTGGAATATGGAACAATCAGGCGGGGGCGCCATAGTCGATCTGGGTTGTCATTGTATCGAGATATCAAGAAACTTTATTGGCAAGGACATAAAACCGGTTGAAGTAATGTGCTGGGCCGCAACACAAGTACACCCTATCGCTGCTGAGGACCATGCCATCGGTCTTGTAAAATATGCCAATGGTGTAATCGGCCAGTTTGAAGTAAGCTGGTGTTTCCGCGGGGGCATGGATTTACGCGATGAAGTGATGGGTAGCGAAGGAACCATCTGGTTGAATAATTTCCTGCGTACGGGATTTGAGATGTTCAGTACCGGGAAAGGCACTAATTATGTGGCCGAAAAAGCTGAATCAAGCAGCGGTTGGTTATTTCCGGTGGGCGATGAGGTACATGAATTGGGTTATAGCCATATGTTTACCGATATGTTTGAATCGATCGAGCAACAACGCGAGCCGATGGAAAGCTTTTATGATGGCTATGTGGTAAACTGCATTATCGATGCGGCTTACCGTTCTGCCAAATCACGCAACTGGGAGCCTGTACAATTAGACGTATGGCGTGGCCGGACTGACGTGACCGAAGGACATGACTTCGCTTCGTATGACGATCAATTCTACCTCATCAAAGAAGAAATACTGCCAAATGGCGAGAAAAAACTTATTCTGAAAGACAAGAAAACCGGAGCTATTGAGCGAAGGGATCTTTAATATTGGTTGAATGGTTGATTGAGTTAATTAGGTTGAATAGTTAACTCAATCAACTTACTCGTTTCCCCTGCAATAACATATTGATCGCATGATCTAACGAACCGGCAGGTATTACCTCTCCTGAATTGACAAAGTAAATCTCATCCGCATTCTGAATGGTGTTCAGCCTGTGCGCAATGATAACGCGGGTTGTAGTTTCTGGTAGTTTTTCAAGAATATCGCTCAACAATTGCTCTGTAATAGTGTCGATATTCGCAGTCGCTTCATCGAGAATAAGCACTTCAGGGTTTCTCAAAACCGCGCGCATAAAGGCGATCAGCTGCTTTTGACCGAGACTAATGCTATCTCCTGATGACAACACTTTTGTTTCCAATCCATTCTCAAACATGGCAAGCAAACTGCCGAGGTTTGATTTACCAAGCGCCCGCTCCAACTCTTCATTGGTCGAATCCTTGTATAGCTCATTTCCATATAGGATATTTTCCTTTACAGTACCTGTGAATAGAAATGGTTCCTGCAAAATAAATCCGATCTTTTGCGTGCGCACTTCCGCCTCATAAGATCGCACATCTTTTCCATCAAGAAATACCGTGCCTTGAGTCGGGTCATACAAACGGGCGATTAAGGATGCAGTTGTTGTTTTCCCCCCGCCCGTCGGGCCCACCAATGCGTAAGTTTTGCCGCGCTCGAGTTTGAAATTGATATTATGCAATATCTCATTGCCACCCGGATAAGCAAAATGCACGTTCCTGAACTCCAGTAAAGCATCCGAAATATCTTGAGGTTTTTCAGGAACGGTTACCAGTTCGGTTTCCAGCGAGAGTATCTGCGATATCCTGTCCCATCCCGCCATCGCGGTTTGGAAGCTTGTCCATAAAGTAGCTAATTGTCTTAAGGGATTATAGAAGCTATTGACATATGACAAGTAAAATATCAGCGAGCCTATTTTGAATACACGATAAGATAACGATAAAGTAATAGCTGCTTCATGACTTGAAATCAAATAAATACCATATGTCAGCACTATTAACTGAGCAGCACCTGCAACCAAGCTATATATCGGTAAAAAGATATTATTGGCTATCCCTGCTTTTATTGCTGAGTTATAGTTATCCTTATTAGCACCATCAAAACGTTTGCGAAAATAATCGCGGCGGTTAAATGCAACAATCACTCTAAAATTATTCAGACTCTCTTGTATCTCCGAACTCATTCCCCCTACGCTTTTCAAATTAGCTGCATTCTTTTTTTTCACCCATGGTGAAAGGATCTTAGTAAAGATCCATGCTAGTGCTGCAGGAGCCAATGTGGCTGCTCCCAATTTGAGGTTAATACACAGTAAAAATATACCTGCGCCAACCATAATGGCCAGGCTTCCAACAAACTGCATTAGCGACTGGCTGAAAAAGGTATTGATCTTGTCTGTATCATTATTTACCCTCGAAATCAGGTCGCCCGCCTTATTTTGATTAAAGAAGGCAACCGGCAATTGCTGCAATTTGTTGAATATTGCATTTCGGAGCGTGTACAGCATTCTTTGACCTACGCCACCCATTAGTTTGGTTTGTAAGTAACTGGCAATTAAGCCACAAAGATACATTCCCAACAAAATACCTGAATAAACGAGCACCCCATGATAATTTCCTGGAATAACGTACTTATCGATAGCATCTCCAATTAAAAAAGGGCCATATAAATTCACTCCGGAATTGATCAATATAGCTATCAATGCAAACCATAAAATTTTACGTTCATGCCTGATCAGTTCCAGCAACTTTTTCAGTGCTGCCAGGGTAGATGTTTTTTCCTGCTGCTCTGAAAATTTATTTAGGTCGTAATTCATAATTGCTGGTACTTTGCTGTGAGTTATATATCTGCACGTACTCTGTGCAGGTGTGCATCAATTCATCATGTTTACCTGTCGCCACTATTTCGCCTTCCATCAATAGTATGATCTGATCATACTGCTCAACCGATGCTATTTTCTGTGTTACGGAGATCAATGTTAATCCAGGATAGTTCCTATGCACATTATCCAGTATCTTCTTCTCGGTATTGCTGTCTACACGTGCTGTAAAATCATCCAGCAATAAAATCTTCGGATTTACCGCCAAGGCCCTTGCCAGCATGATGCGCTGCTTTTGTCCGCCCGAAAGACTTGCGCCCCGTTCAGAAACCACAGTGCTTAGCTTATCAGGTAATGCATTAACAAAATCATGCAGTTCTGCAGTATCAATGGCTTTTTGCAGTGATTCGTCGGTCACGGTATCGCTAAACGCAATATTCTCGCGGATACTCATATTGAATATAATACTATCCTGGAATACAAAGCCTACCTGGCTATGGAATGCCTCGCTGTTGTAAGCGTCAATCGGCCTGCCATCGAACGCTATTGTACCTGAGTTTGGTTTTATCAAGCCAGTCAATAGATATAATAGCTGCGATTTACCGGCAGCTGTCGGGCCAATGACAGCTATTTTCGATCCGGCCTTGACCGAGAAGGATATATCCTTCAAAGCCGGTTTTTGACCATAAATCACATTTATATCTTTTAGTTCGATATTACCTTCTAATGATTCAGTAATGCTTCCTGCGGTCGGCGCGTCAGGTGCATTTAATACCCCATTAATACGCTCAAACGAGGCAGTAGCCTGGGCAATGATATTGCTCATGAAGCCGATTACAAGTATCGGAAAGATCAGTTGTATCAGGTAACTGTTGAATGCTGCAAAGTCACCCAGGGACATCGTTTTGTTGATCACAAAATGTCCGCCTAAAACCAATATGGATAAAGTAGCAATGTTGGCCGTAAAAGTGATGACGGGGATCAATCCAGCAAATAATCTTAAGATCGAAAGTCCGTAATCCCTGGCTTTAGTGTTGGCTTTTAAAAATTTATCAAATTCCAGTTGCTGGGAATTGATCACCCTAATCAAGGCCGAACCCAAAATACTTTCATTGATCACCTTATTCAGCCAATCGATCACCGCCCTGCTTTCTTTAAACAATACCCTCACCTTTTTTAGTACAAGTGCGAACGTGATACCGATGATGGGAATAATAGCAATCACACACAAAGCCAGCTTCCAGTTAATGGTCAACAGCATAATGCTGGCACCCACGATGATGAATACCGATGATATAATTGAAACCAGTGCCTGGGAAACAAACATTTTGATCGAATCAACATCGCCTGTAAGATTGGTTAATAATTTTGACGGCGTGATTTGATCGATAAAAGCATTGCTCTGTTTTGATATCTTGTCTGAAAGCCGTGCGCGCAGATCTCGGGCAACTTTTTCAGAAGAATAAGTTTGAATGATGCTTTGCAGATAAGCAAATATGAAGATTAGCAATATGGCCAATGAGAATTTGATGATAACCGGGTTCAAATCAAAATGAAACGAGCGGCCAAAATGCTGTACGTAAGCTTTGATGTAGTCATCAATCCCATGCGATATAATTTTTGGCAGCCATAAACTAATACTATTGCTAATGATCGCGAATAATATCAACAGAGTCACCAACCCCCTGTATGGCTTAAGCAAGCTGAAGATGCCGGTTTTTTTTTCCTTTTGTGGTTCTTTTTCAGACATATATGGTCATTTGACCTTTCTGGTCGGGTAAAAATAATAAAGCGTTATAAGGCTGATGCGAAATTAATAAATCAAATCGCGACGAGCATCTTTTACAGACAAAGACGAACAAGAATAGAAAAGATTTTAAAAAATCTCTGATTATGAATTTTCCTGCAGGTACTTATAATGCAGATGTTTGATCGTTTCTTCAGATTCCGAGTCTGCCGAAATGCCATAACCCGATACCAAAAGGCCCTTGACGCCAGATACAGAAGCCAATGCATAAACGGTCGCCTCATCACCAGGATCAGACTGTCCTTCGTAGCGGTATAGGTCGGCTATCTCAAAATCGACCGCCGCATATTCTTTCCCGTCAGCAACCAATTTATCCTTTTGCAAGTTAAAATCCAACGTGTAACCTTGTTCATGAAGCTGCTCAATAGCCTCGGTTACAGTAGCATAGTGGAATTTCTGTTTCATAGCAAATAGTGGTTTGGCTTGATGCAATATAAAGTTAAATTTACCATAAATATGCTGATAGCTGGAAAATTTATAGTGAACTGTAGCGTTTTTCGAAAAGAACACGTAATGGTTAATAAAGTTATTTACTAAGAATACTATTATGAAACTTTATGGCAACCCATTAAATAGATGGACAGCATTGTTGGGTATAGGTTGTTTTCTATTATTGTTTACTTCCTGCTTGAAATCAAAAAATGATTACACCCCTCCTCCGACGGGTTATGTAACATTTTTCCAGGCGGCTACCGGCCAACAACCCATTGATCTTTATTTTAACAGTAACAAAGTCAACCTGGCACCGTTACAATATGGCGATGGGATAGACTATTTCAAGGCGTTTCCCGGCCTCAGAACAGTTAATATTTATAATTCCAACACTCAAACATTGATATTTTCTGACACCGCCACAATAAGACCAAATATTGCTTACTCGCTCTTCCTGGTTAATAACGCTCCACAGCAGCCCGGACTATTCCTGGTAACGGATTCTATTAGCAAACCAGCTGCTGGAAAAGCAACTCTACGTTTCATCAACGTAAGTCCTGATGCACCTGCCGTCGACCTTGCCGTTAAGGACAGCGCTGCATTCGTCGTCAACAAAGGTTTTAAAGGGTTTTCGTCCTTTATCCCAAAAACCGGCGGTCAAACTTACAATTTCGAAATACGTCAGCATGGAACGAACACGATTTTGACAACGCTGTCAGGGGTAACGCTCAACAGTGGTCTGGTATATACCATCTGGCTCCATGGGCTTGCAAATACCGCGATAACCGGTGATAAATTAACTGCAAGCATCGTGACCAATGCTTACTATAGTAACTAAACGTTTTCTATCTCTTAATATTGAAAGCAGATACATTCGTGATCTGCTTTTTTTTTTGGTATCTATTTCAGTTTGATAAAATCCTATCAAAATGATGGCTTTATACAAGCTGGGGAAATTTCAATAATTTGATTTTGACAATATTTCAGGTTGGCAGCTGTGCCTAAAAACACCCAACGTAATTTGAGTAAAAAGTCATTTTTATTTTAGTTTCATTAAAATATAGACAGTGTTTCAAATTTGATAATACCGTCCTATCATAATGATATTATTTACAATAAAACCAAGTTTAGATTACAAAAGACAACCAGTGTAACCAATACAATATCAGTCATTTATAAAACATTTTACAGTTCAGATCGTAGTAATGGCAACAAAATTGCTGTAAAGCAATCATCTAAATAATTAACATGACAACATTATACCTGGCACTTGAAATAAGTGCTCTATTATTGGTCATTATCCTTCCATTACGGGGACCAAAGAATATCCAAAAGAAAAAAACAAACCCGATGGAACTGAGTGAATGGGCTATTGATGAAAACGGCGATTTACAGAGTTATATCAAGAAGGACGAACCGGATCATCACCATCATGCATGATATTCTATACAGATCATCATTCGAATAAAAACCTCTCCAAAAAAGCCGGGAGGTTTTTTTATGCACTTTTATTTCGCAGGTTTAAAATCCTGGTTGCTAACAGGTGGCGATGTGGGTATGGTAATAATATTAAAGCGATGTTGATTATCTTTGTGGCAAGTATTGCAATCGTTGGTCAGCTCGATAAAACCTGATTTAAATTGGTCTATGTCCTGCTTTTTGATGGCTGCTTTGATTGTATTCACTGCAGGATCAATAATTCCAAGACTTTTTATTTCGGGGCGATCAGTGCAATACTTTTTTACATCGTCAAGGGTCTCCCCTATTTCATGGACTTCAAAATCTGCCAATTGCCAGTTTTGGTTGATCCCAGCAAACCAAAGCTTGGCATGATGCCCTTGTACGCCCATCATAAACTCGCCTAATCCGGGTTTATAAGTATCATTTAACTTAGCCTGCAAACTATCAATTTTAGCCTGCATTTGCTGGTTATTACCCGACTGGTTACAGCCAATCGCACTAAGACAAACAATGAGAGCGAGGGGTGCAATAACTTTCATGGCCGATAGAGATTAAGTTGGAATAAAGTTAGTTATTCCCCTAGCGCTTTATAATCGTCTATTGTATCAATATCGATACTTCCCTCGGGGAAAGGTACAGTTGCCAAAAGATCGTTGTGCTGCATCATGATTTTCTTTGCACCGTTATCACCTTTTAACGCCATCAATTCTGCAAAGAACAGTTTATGAAAAAGAGCCGGCGTGCCAATTGTATCGCCATACTGACTTGCGATGATTGACTTGCCTGTTTCTTTTTGTTTTTCTATAAGGCTGTTCAGTAAATCAGAGGTAACAAAAGGCTGATCACAAACCATTAAAATTGCTGAGTCAATGGTAGAATCCAACTCCAGCAATGCCCGAATACCACAGCCGATAGTGGATGCCATGCCATTTTGCCAATCCGTATTTTTTACCATGCGGGTACCGGAAATATCTACCTTATTCAGAATGATGTCTGCATTACTTCCCAGGACGACTATGATCGATTGGACGGATGATTGCTTTGCAGTGTCTATAGCGTGCTGAAGAAGCGCTTTATTTTGATATTTTAGTAATTGTTTTGGTTTGCCTAAACGATTCGATTGTCCTGCCGCCAAGATTATCACAGCACAATTTTTTATAGTATTTAACCTGCTAGTCATCGGTTGTGAATTACAGTCGTCCGCAATCGCAGAAACCTGCCATCCCTACCTGAAAGCGATGCCTTTACCTCTGCTATAAGTGAAAGTGCAATCTCTTCAGGAGTGACAGCGCCAATATCCAGGCCAACCGGTGCATGTATCCTATCCAAATTTTCAGTTGGGCCGATCCTTCCTTCTTCAGTCAGCTCGCGCCAGATTTTTTCAGACCTTACACGCGGACCAAGCATACCTATATAAGGTACGGTTGTTGTCAAAGCCTTAGGCAAATTATTTTTATCTGTTTTATAATCATGCGCCATTAGGACAATAGCCGTATAATTGTCAACGAAGATAGTGTCGAAATTCATTGGAGCTATGACTTCGTCGGCGATCGTAATAATATGCGGATTGATCTTTTGCGGTTCAGCTACGATTGTCAGTCTCCAACCCATCTCTTTTATCAGCCGGCTCAAGGGATATACGTCATACTGATGTCCCATTAATATCATGCTGATCTCGGGCGGCAAAATTTCGATAAAACACCCCAGTCCCCGGCCATCTTCTGCCCCAAAGTAACATGGTCCGGAATGACCAATTGAAATTTGTTCCGAAACAGCATTATTTAATTCTTGTACTATTAAATCGTTACCTAAAACATCCAGGCTTGATGCATTAGTATACTTGATCACCTCGCCTTCGCTCACATTTTTCCAGTCTCCAGATAATTTAGTTATGGTCACCAAGATATGTGTTTCGCGATTAGCTTCAACACAACGTTTTAAAACTTCTACCGGATTATTTTTATCGTTGACATTCAAAGGAGTTAATAGCACATCGATTACACCATTGCAACCTAATCCTACACCGATCTGATATGGATCATCCTCTGTGGTATCGTAAGTGATTAAAGTAGCAGTCGATTTTCTTATTGCTAATTGAGCACGTTTTAAAGCGTCTCCTTCAAGGCAGCCGCCACTGATTCCGCCTACCCAAACACCGTTATCCATGATCAGCATGCGGGCACCTGTGCGACGATATGACGAGCCTTCCACCCGTACGACGGTAGCCAACGCCAAACCAACGGAGGTTTTATCCGCTTCATCATAGGCCTTTATGATCGCCTTAATTTCTTTCATGCGGCTTAAAAATACGGAATACTTGCCGTGAGCAAAAGGCCGATCTTAATTTCCGAAAGGCGGCAAACCATTTAGTTGACGATACAGCGGCATATCGTTACGCTGTTGTGCTGACTGGTGGAATTTGGTACAGTAATATACCTGCAAATGCAGCTCAACCCGGCCATGGCGGATGATCTCGATATCCGGAAGCTGTTTCACTGAATCAAAATATGGTTTTACGTCCGCATCAACACTCGCCTGGTTTTCCTGTGCGATCACAATAGCATCTTTACCCAGTAAGGTTCTAGGATCGCTTAAAAAAGCGGTATTGCGCGGATCAAAACTAAAACAGATCACATCTTTCTGCCCTTTCAGCGCCCAGTCTATTTTACCGGTAAGCCACCAGCGGGGCGTCCCCGTAAAAATATTTTTATTTTCTAGCCAGCCTTCTTTTTCAAAGCGGGTGCGAATATCATCATAGTCTATTCCCTGTATAGTCGGATCCACAGTGTCCTTATGAAATTTATACACGATCCATTTTGGCCCATAGTACTGCCAAAAACCCGTTACCATGTGAAAGCTCAAAACGCCAATAGTAATTATGGTAAAACAGGCGGAAAATCTTAGCCAACGACGTGTGCCCCTGCCTGCCAAACCGCCCTGGCTTATTTTTTTGTCGATGGCGAATCCTAACGGCATAAAAAGCATCATGTAACCCGGTGCCTGCCAGTGGAAATGGTATTGTAGATCAGCCCATAAAGTAACCACGGTAAAAAATACAATCGGCAAAAACGATAGCCAGAATATGAAACTATAGGCTTTTGACAGCAATCGGTTTACAAACGAACGATAAAGTTCCCGTATAGTCGGCACCCATATCCAGGGCAACAACCACAGCGCCTGTCCGCCTATACTGCGAAAGAACCAATCAAAATGAAATGCAAATTTTCTACCGGTTCCGGCTCTCGATCCCTGGAAAACAAAGGAGGCCCAGTTATTATTGTAGTTCCACCACAGCACCGGAAAGGCAAATATGATGGTGATCAAAACAGCTACATACGGACCAGGATGCCAAAGCCAATGCCGCTGTTCCTTATTGGTGCCGATGAACATGAACACACCAGCAAAAATGAAAAGCACATGGTATTTGCTTAGCGTAGCTAAACCAAGGCACATGCCTGTCATAATCCATAAAAACCAGGTACGCCTGCTGCCTCGGATTATCTTTTCCTCGCCTCTATTGTTAAACAGAAGCTCAATAATAAAATAAACACTTGCAAGCCAGAAGAACATAAGCGGCGCATCAGGCTGGAACCAGCAGGCAATAGCTACTGTAAATACAGCGCTCAGGTTCATTACTACTACTGCCCAAAAGCCGGCTCTCGCATTGAATAATTTCCTTGTAATTGCAAATAAAAGCCAGCTAGTGCCGGCAAATAGCAGCACAGCCGGAAAGCGCAGCCCGAGATTTGTTAATCCGAATATTTTGATACTCAAACCACTTAACCAGAAGAATAATGGTGGTTGATCGAAATAGCTCCATTCTAAATGAGTGGCTCCCCGGAAATAATAAGCCTCACCGATTCCGAGACCTGTATAAGCAGCTATAAAGAGTCGTAAAACAAATGTAACCAGGATAAGTACAAACGTATAAGAGGCCGCGTTACCTTCGGTAAGTTTCTTCATTTTAAGCACAGGAGTGTTTTCCCGGTCTGCAAAGTGAACAATTCTTTAAAACAATCACGAATTATTTGTTCAATTTTTTAAGATCGATCTCGCAAGAGTAGCAATATGCTTTAGCCAATTTTAGGCTGTATAGACGATTTATACATCAGGAAAGCCGGCAGGTATTTATCCATAATCTTATAAAGATGGCTCATTGCCAGCAACTTGATGTGCGGTATGTTCAATTTATATTTTCTTGTCTGCTTGGCTTTATCATTCAGGTAACGTAAGCGCACAAACATTTCCGCATCCGGATCAAGTTCAAACTTATCTGCTTCTTCTTTGGTCATTTTTCCGCCACGTGATTCTAGATCAGCCTTTTCGCTCTCAGGTAAACGGTCATAATAATCCGGATATCTATAAGCCAGGTAGCGGGTGGCCCTTAGATCGCTTTCAACCAAAGTAGCCAGGCGCTCCGAAAATCCATGTTCGCGTAAATAATCGGCGCCTAATATTTCTCCCGCGTTATGGAAAAATGCAGCCAATATTACTTCATCCTCATATCCTTCTTCTTCGGCCAGAGCCGCTGCCTGTGATACTTGCTCTAATTGAGATAACTCCTGGTCTGTCGGTTTTCGTTTCCCATACTTTTCATACAGAGCAAAAACCTCATTTACAATACCTTCCGGCTTTAAGATTGAAATATTCATGATATATGGCTTTGTACAAATGAAACAACTGTATGTTATTAAATTATTAACTCAACATGATGGATTCATAATGGTTTCTTAATGTTGAAAATTTATGCAAGAAACATGAAAATCGCATGAAATAGATAACCAAAATTTAACATTTTCTTAATTGTTACCTAACTACCTTTGTAAAACGATCGCAAGGATGAAAATACTTTACGCAATACAAGGTACAGGTAACGGGCATTTAAGTCGCTCGATGGACATTGTACCCCTTCTTAAGCAAATGGCAGAGGTGGATGTACTTGTTAGCGGCACTCAAGGCGACCTGGTTCTTCCTTTCCCTGTTAAATACAAATTTAATGGTTTCGGTTTTATTTTTGGCAAATCCGGCGGTGTTGATATCTGGAAGACATTTTACAAATCCCGTTTCCGTAATTTTTTAAAGGAAGTTAACAAAGTTCCCGTTGACGAATATGATCTTGTGATCAATGATTTCGAGCCGGTATCAGCCTGGGCATGTTATATGAGGAACAAACCATGTATAGGGTTAAGTCACCAGGCGGCTGTTTTAGGCGAACATGCCCCTAAGCCGGATGAAACGGACATGATCGGTAAGCTCGTATTGAAGAACTACGCCCCCGTGACTGCCCAATATGGCTTCCATTTTAAAGCTTTTGACGAGAATACATTTACCCCTGTGATCCGCAAACAGGTGCGCGATCAGAAAACATCCTTTAAAGGGCATTATACAGTTTATCTGCCTGCGTATGATGACAGCAGGCTAATAAAACGGCTCTCAGAATTTAAAGATGTGGAGTGGGAAGTTTTCTCCAAACACAATAAAAAAGTATTGAAATACAAAAACGTGTCCATTCAGCCTATTGATAACGAAAAGTTCGTCAAAAGCATGGCACAATCATCTGGGGTGCTTTGCGGGGCAGGCTTTGAAACACCAGCTGAAGCATTATATATGAAGAAGAAATTACTGGTAATTCCGATGAAAAGCCAGTATGAGCAACACCTGAACGCTGCAGCGCTAAAGTCTATGGGCGTTCCGGTGATAAAAAGTCTGAAACCTAAACATAACGAGACCATACTTAACTGGATCGAAAACGGTAAAGTTATTGATGTCGACTACCCGGACAATACCCGTCAAATATTGGAATATGTATTGGAAAGGCATCATGCTCCTGCCCTGTCATTAATCAACGCCTAATTGCTTACATTTGGCCATCTAACCAATAATACCATGGCACAAAAAGTAATTACTGTGAACATTAATGTTTACGAGCAGACCATAACCAACCGCCACTCAGCATACGAGATCAGGGATGTAAACAAATACCTGGATGAAGGCTGGACGATAAAACAAGTTATTCCCGGCACCACCACAGCAGCCAATTGGACTAATCTCACTTTTATATTGGAGAAATAAAAGTTTTATAACCTTAATTTTATCACTAAGAAGCAGCTTCAAAAATGGGGTTGCTTTTTATATTTACTTGTTAAATGGCTTTGTTTACCGATATTTGGGCTATTAATGAATCCATTTACCTCAACTGATACCCGCATTTATAATCTGATAGCAGCGTTTAAGATCGATGCTGATATTGCATCCGTCACCCCATTTGGGAGCGGCCATATTAACGACACTTACCGGATTAAAAACAGTGATTCTGAAGGAACTGATTATTTGTTGCAACGCATCAATCATTACGTATTCAAAGATGTGCCCGCATTGATGCAGAACCTCCTGTATGTTACCGAACATTTAAAAGAAAAACTTTCCGAAATACCCGGTTCTGATCTTGAAAAAGAAGTGATGACTATTGTAGAAACGCGGGATGGCAAGGCTTACTTTCGGGACGCTGAAGGAAATTACTGGCGTGTATTTCACTTTCTGAAAGATACCCGCAGCTACGATCAGGTGACAACCGGGCAGCAAGCCTACGAAGGCGGCAAAGCATTCGGCCGTTTCCAGGCACTGCTTTCCGACATGGACCCGGGGCTAATAAAAGATACTATACCCGATTTTCACAATATCGCATCGCGTTTAACAAAATTTGAACATGCTGTTAAGACGGATAAAGTTGGCAGGCTACACAAAGTGCTCCCCGAAGTGGAATTTATCCGGCAACGTGTTTACGAAATGAGTGAAATACTCCGCCTTGGCCGTGCGGGTAAATTACCCCTACGGATAGTTCATAATGATACTAAGTTTAACAACGTTTTATTGAATGAAGATGATCATGCCCAATGTGTCATCGACCTGGATACGGTAATGCCCGGCTATGTGGCTTATGACTTTGGCGACTCGATCCGTACCATCGCTAACACAGCTCCTGAGGACGAAGTAAACATCGGGTTGATCGATATAAATACTTCATTATTTGAATCTTACACAAATGGATACTTAGAAGAAGCGGTTTATTTCTTAACCGAATCCGAATTAGATTCATTGCTTAAGGGCGCACTGCTTTTGCCTTTTGCACAGACCGTCCGCTTCTTGACCGACTATTTGGAAGGTGATCATTATTATAAAATCCGGTCACCGGATCATAACTTGCAACGCACCAGGGCACAATTAGCTTTGGTAAAAAAACTGGAGGAAAACAGGGATAAACTTGGCCAGATTATCATAGATATCTGGCATCAATATAAATCTTAAACCGATGACATTCAGCCTAAAAACATTTGTTTCTATTGTGCTTTTTGCAACATTATCTCACACCCTTTTTGCTAAACCTTTAGCCGATACTCTAACTCTGGTTCCAATTGGCGGCAACACGTGGCGCACAGATAAAGATACTACCGGTGGCGGCATCAGCGATGACGGCATTGTGCATTGGAGTAACTCAAATTCCAGATATACTGCTTATTTCCGTTTAGGCAGTACCGGTAAATTCAAATTGTACCTAAACTTGGCCGTTCCAAAAGGTAAAAGTAAAATAGCAGTAACCGTATTGGGGTTAACAAAAAACATTTCTGTATCGGAAGGTTCTTTTCATGACGTGTATATCGGCGAATGGAACGCAGTTGATACCGGTTACGTGGCCGTAAAAATTAAAGGCATAACAAAAACCGATAGCTTATTTGCCAATGTTAAAAACATAAAATTAGAGGGCAATGCCATCGACGGTAAAACAACCTTTGTGAGAAACAACAACGGTCAGTTCTTTTACTGGGGACGCCGCGGCCCTTCGGTCCATTTGGGTTATACCGTACCCGACGGTGTAAATGCCGAATGGTTTTACAATGAAGTCATCGTACCTAAAGGCAACGATGTATTAGGCTCATATTTTATGGCTGATGGTTTTGGTGAAGGCTACTTTGGCATGCAAGTAAACTCGCCTACCGAGCGCCACATACTTTTCTCAGTTTGGAGCCCATTTACTACCGATGACCCAAAAACCATTCCGAATGACCAAAAGATCATCATGCTGAAAAAAGGAGATAATGTACACACAGGTGAATTTGGTAACGAAGGCTCAGGCGGACAAAGCTATCTCAACTACATGTGGCATGCAGGTCAGGCCTATAAATTCCTGGTACATGCCAAACCCGATGGCAAAGGCCGGACCGAATACACTGCATACTTTTTTGCACCAGAACTCAACAAATGGCAACTGATTGCCAGCTTTAGTAGGCCAAAAACAAATACTTATTTAAAACATCTCCATTCCTTTCTGGAAAATTTCGATCCGGAAGATGGTACCAAAACCCGCCAGGTGTTATTCAATAACCAATGGATTTGCGATAGTAATGGCAACTGGACAGAACTTACCAAAGCACGTTTTACCGGAGATAATACGGCAATAAAAGGTTACCGGATGGACTATGCCGGCGGCCTCCAAGAGGGCTCTTTCTTTCTAAAAAACTGCGGATTCTTTAACAATTACACGCCCAGGAATATTTTTTTCAATCGTCCTGCCCGAAGCAAAAAACCGGATGTCGAGTTGAGCCAATTACCTTAAATACAGAGTTAAAATACTTTTGCGAATGACATACCAGGCACACCATCCTGGTATGTCGGCATCAACAACATGCTTTTTTTGTTGCCATTTTTATCCCTGTGAGTAAGCCAATTACGGATATAAGGATAAGTAAGATAAGCAAGTTTGGTTGAAAGGATACCAAACCCTGCACCAGCAACAACATCGCTAAACCAGTGGTCGCGGTTATACATCCGGAATATACCGGTAGTTGTGGCTATACCATAGGCTGCAATTCCATACCATACCGACTTTGCGTCATACTCCTGCGCCATAAACTCAGCGCCCATAAACGCCGTGGCGGTGTGCCCTGACGGAAAGGATAAATAATCACCATGATTAGGTCGTAGCCTGTGACTAATGTGTTTGGTAAGGCCAGCTGATATGGCTACAATACTTCCCGACATGCCAAGCAATACCGTGCGGTCAATAAATCGGTTTTTGCCTGGTATGCCAACCAGGTTTAAACCGTATACAAGTATGACCGGGGCAAATTGAAAATAGCTTTCGGCTTTAGTACTGAAAGTTGAATCGCTTTTAGCAATACCTGAATGCACGTAAAAATCAAAACGACGAATCGGGTGTACCGGAAATGAAAGTACGCCGTAAGTGATCATAGCTGCAGGCGGTACAAGCGATAATGGATTAGTATGCAGCTTTTTTACAGTATCCGGTGCAGTTAAAATATCTTTTTTAACCGTATCGACAACTTTCTTTTTGGTGGTGTCCGTTACCTGGGCACTCACTTCAAAAGATATAAGGCTTAAGAGAACAATTATTAGCTTTTTCACAGGCATTAGATTTTATTTAGCATAGATGTGATAATCAAACAATTAAAGGGTATTAAATTGTTTGATCATTTAACTAAAATTTAATGTTATCTAAACCCGCTTGAACTAAAAAAGAGCTTAGAACCTCATCGATAACGCTAAGCCCGGTGTCCCATCCTGGTAAGTAGGCATTATGAAAGTAGTTTTTCCCCCTGTCTTATCGGTATGGGTAAGCATATTCCGGAGATATGGATAAACTAAATATGCAGCCTTAGTAGACAGGATGCCGAAGCCAGCCCCTGCTATTGCATCGCTAAACCAATGTGCCCTGTTATATATCCGAAATAGTGCGGTAGTTGTGGCAAAACTATAACCGATAACTGAATAAATAGGCGATTTGTCGCCATATTCCTGGGCCATAAACTCTGCTAATGCAAAAGCAGCTGCGCTGTGTCCCGACGGGAACGATAAATAATCGGAGCCATCAGGTCGTAGGCGATGAGTGGCCCTTTTGAGCGGGAAAGTTGACAAACTGGTAAATGCAGCCGAAAGGCCCAACAATGCCGTTCTATCCACAAACCTGTTTTTACCTTCGACACCTATCAAATTGAGCCCGTATACTGCTATAACCGGGCCAAACAGAAAATAACTTTCTGCTTTTGTATTGAATTCGGGGCTTATGTTATGCGCTTCGCCCCTTACGTAATAATCAAGCCGGCGTATAGGGTGCACCTCGAACGACAAAGCGCCATAAGTGATCAAACCTGCTGGCAGAATGAGCGCGTAGGCTTTACTATGCAGATGTTTTACTGTGTCAGGAATCTGGGTAATATCCTTTTTTATCGAATCTACTATTTGAGAATTTGCTTTTAATGAAATGACGGCTAATAAAATGAACAGGAACTTTTTCACGTGCACTACGGGCTTTAATTGTAAATAGGAATTGATTATTTAGGTAAAAAGTATTCTATATGGCGCAGTCCTTACTTAATCTGGAATAAACGGTACAATTAAAGTAACGTATAACCGAAAAATATCGGGTTTATTGTGTATGAAATATTATTTCATAAAGAAAGCCACCTGCTTTTACAGATGGCTTACAAATATTAATTTCAAGTTTAATTATCCTAACAAAACGGCCTTCACTTTATCCAAAATTTTGAACGCTTCTGGCGATCCCGGAGCTTCTGCATAAACACGTAATACCGGTTCTGTTCCGGAGGGACGTATCATTACCCAGCTTTCATCCTCAAAAAAGAATTTATAGCCATCCATGTCTTCTACGCGGCTCACTTTCAAATCGCCAAAACTGGTGTACTTACCGCCTTTGCTATTGCTGATGATCTGCTGTTTCAGTTCTTCGGTAACATGCAAGTCATAACGCTCTACAGCAAATTTGCCCACCACGTCATAGATTTCCTGTACCAGTTCACTTAATGAACGTCCTGATTTTGCAATAAATTCCCAAACGATCAGGCCAATCCAGATACCATCGCGCTCAGGAATGTGTCCTGCTACTGCAATACCGCCTGACTCTTCACCGCCGACAAGAAACGGATTTCCCGAGTTAACGATCAGGTCGCAGATATATTTAAAGCCAATCTTAGTTACTATATTCTTCAATCCATAAGCATCGCACAGCTTTTGTATTTTGCTGGTACAACTAAAGGTTGAATATACATCACCGCTTAAGCCTTTGACTTTGTGCATGTAGTGAATCAAAAGCAATAAGATGTGGTGAGAGTCCACAAAATTGCCATCCTGATCGTACAAACCAATACGGTCGGCATCACCATCGGTTACCAGGCCTGATGCGATTTCCCCTTCCGAAAGTTTGATGATATCTTCAAACTCTTTCAGGTTACGCTGGATAGGCTCAGGAGCCTGACCCGCAAATCCGGGGTTATGATCACTGTGGATACGTGTGATATCAGGGAACAAACGCTCCATGACATTCATGCCTGCACCATACATGGCATCATAAGCCCAACCCAATCCGCTGGTGCGAATAGTTTCCAGGTCGAAGTTATTCTCCACATGCGCCACATACATATCTTCCAGGTTGATGAACTCTACCAAACCGTCTTTCTGATAATCAGCAATTGATTTCAGATCAAGGGTTAAATTTTCAGGGATCTGTGATTCTACCTTTTCAATGTCATCCGGTGTAGCCGGGCCGCCATAGCTTGCCTTGATCTTATAGCCATTGTATGACGGCGGGTTATGACTGGCGGTAATAATAATGCCTGCCGAAGCTCCTTTTCTAACGGTTCCCAGCGAGATCATCGGGGTTGATACAAAAGTATTTTCGGCACGGTAAACCTTTACCCCCTGCGACGCCAGTACGCAGGTAACGACATCAGCAAACATTGGGCCTGCAAAGCGCGGGTCGCAACCTACAACAGCCGATGGGTTTTTAAATTCTTGCTTTAGCCACAATGCGTTTGCATAGGCTACTCGTTTTACATTCTCAACTGTAAAATCATCTGCAATAATGGCTCTCCAGCCATCAGTACCAAACTTAATTTTGATCATTGTGGGTTATAATGGGTTAAAAATCCTATTTTTAGCGGCTTAAATTCTATACAAGAATATTAATCATTTGTGGTAAACAGAAACAAAAAATGAAAGTTTTAAAATTTGGCGGTACATCGGTGGGAAGCCCGGAAAGGATGAAAAAACTGCTGGATATTATCGATGCTTCTGAAAGGCAGATCATTGTTCTTTCAGCAGTGTCAGGCACTACTAATAGTTTGGTCGAAATTAGTCAGGCTTACCTGGCAGAAGATAAGCCAAAAGCTGCTAGCCTGATAAAGGCTTTAAAAGACAAATACGAAATATTTATAAAGGAGCTATTTGCCAAGCCTGAATACCTGGAACAGGGTAAAGAGGTTATCGACTATCATTTCGACCTGTTGACTAACCTGTCGAACGACTTGTTTACCACTATCGAGGAAAAGATCATCCTGGCTCAGGGCGAATTGCTGTCTACCACCCTTTATCATGTTTATCTGAAAGAGATTGGCATACCGTCAGTATTACTGCCGGCACTTGATTTTATGAAAATCGATGAGGACAATGAGCCAATAGTGGATTATATTATCGAGCATATTACGCCTTTATTAAATAAATACCCGGATAATAAACTGTTCATCACGCAAGGATATATCTGCCGTAACAGTTTTGGTGAGATCGATAACCTGCGTCGCGGCGGCAGCGATTACACCGCTTCTTTGATCGGCGCAGCTATCCGTAGCGAAGAAGTGCAAATATGGACCGACATTGATGGCATGCACAATAACGATCCGCGTATTGTTAAAGGCACCAAACCTATTGCACAACTTTCATTTGACGAGGCTGCCGAGCTGGCTTATTTCGGAGCGAAGATATTGCACCCGCAAAGTGTTTTCCCGGCGCAGAAGTATAAGATACCGGTTCGTTTGCTGAACACAATGGATCCGAAAGCACCGGGAACGTTAATTACCGATGAAAGCGAGAGGAATGAAATTAAATCCATTGCTGCTAAGGACGGTATCACCGCCATCAAGATACAATCAAGCAGAATGCTATTAGCACATGGCTTTTTACGTCGTGTGTTTGAGGTTTTCGAACGGTACAGAACTTCCATCGATATGATCACTACTTCTGAAGTGGCGGTTTCATTGACTATTGACGATACGACTTACCTGGAAGAAATCAAAAGTGAATTATTATCTTTCGGTACGGTAGATATCGATAGAGACCAAACCATCATTTGCGTAGTAGGCGATTTCGGTGCCGAGCAACACGGTTATGCAGTACGCGTACTGGAAGCGTTAAAACATATTCCACTACGCATGATATCATACGGCGGCAGCGATCATAACTTGTCCATATTATTAAATACAAATGACAAGATCGAGGCCTTGAGAAGTCTCCATAATAGACTTTTTTGATTTCAGATTTTTGATTTCGGATTTGATTGAATTAGGATTTAGAGTTTAGAATTAAAGATTTAGGATTTCCCCACTATAATGTTCGATACCAATACCATAACACGATTTAAAGGTTTAGAAACACCGTTTTATTATTACGACCTGGGTTTGCTCCGTAAAACATTAGAAGCCTGCAAAAATGCTTCTGACAAATACGGCTTCCATGTGCATTATGCCATGAAGGCCAATTTTAATCCGAAAGTCGTAACAGCGATTCAATCCTATGGTTTTGGAGCCGATTGTGTAAGTGGCAACGAGGTATCAACTGCTATTGCTAACGGCTTTGATAAAAGCAAAGTGGTTTTTGCAGGTGTGGGCAAATCGGACAAAGAGATCAATACAGCATTGGATGCAGATATTTTCTGTTTCAATGTGGAATCGATACAGGAATTGTTCATCATCAACGAACTGGCACAGGCAAAAAATAAAAAAGCCAGCGTAGCCATCCGTATCAACCCAAATGTAGATGCGCATACCCATCACTTTATCACTACCGGTCTTGACGAGAATAAATTCGGCATCAATAGCTGGCAATTACATGATGTCACTGAAACTTTAAGAAAATGCACCAATTTGCAATTTGTAGGGATTCATTTCCATATCGGCTCACAAATAACCGATCTGGAAGTTTATAAAAACCTTTGTAACCGTATCAACGAAATGCAGGATTGGTTTGAAGACCACGGTTTCCCGGTAAAAGTATTGAATACCGGCGGTGGCTTGGGCGTTGATTATCATAACCCTGATTCGAATCCGATTGCCAACTTTGAAGGCTATTTCAAAGTATTTAAAGACTTTCTGAAAGTAAAACCCGGCCAGGAAGTGCACTTTGAATTAGGTCGCGCAATGGTAGCGCAATGCTCAGCATTGGTATCCAGAGTATTATATGTGAAGATGGGTCAGAAAAAGAACTTTTTAGTATTGGATGCCGGTATGACGGAATTAATTCGTCCCATGCTGTATCAGGCCTATCAGAAGATCGAGAATTTGAGCAGGCTGTCGGAAGCCGGAAGTCAGAAGTCGGAAGTCGAAGATCAGAAATCAGACCCACCACTCACTACTCACCACTCACTACTCAAATACGATGTCGTAGGCCCAATTTGTGAGAGCACAGACTGCTTTCAGAAAGATGTGGAGCTGCCCGAATCCTTTCGCGGTGACATTTTTGCTATCCGTACTGCTGGTGCTTATGGCGAAGTGATGTCGTCGGGATATAACTTGCGCGATAAAGTGCAGAGCGTTTATTCTGAATAAGCTCAGAATTTGTATCCAAATCGAATAAAGAAGTTATTTCCTGCTTCGGCTGTCATAAAATAGTTTTTGAAAGTCAGGAAGTAGCTGATCTTGGGGAAATAATGGCGAAAGAATCTTGAGTCAAGGTTTTCATCATGATAGTAGCTGTCATCAAGACTGTTGTAGCCAAAAGTAGTTCCTAAAAATCCGCGTATCCCATGTTGAATACCTGTATTATTTCGGCTGTGAAATAATACTTCGGTAGTCAGTCCCAGTGTATAAAGATCGGTACGAGGGTCCACAAAATAACCACCGCGACGCAGCAGATCCTGCCGATAGGTAGCATAATCTCCAAATTCGTGGCTATAGGCCATTTCTACTCCGATAAATCTAAAGTCTACATTCCCATCAGTAACAAAAGCATTGGCGGAAAATCGTGCCCCTACCGCACCAAAAAATTTATCTGAAAAATAATTCGCATCTGTTTTACTTCCTGAATATTGATAATCGCCGAACACACCAAATGCACCGTAAGCTACATTGAAGTTATCAAATCTGTGCCCCTCACCTAGGTTAACCTGGCCTGAGGTTAAAAAATCAGTATAATTAATACCCGCATAATTGTTTAGGCCGACAGATGCATAAGTCTGAGTGCTTTTCACATCGAATGATGAAGGCTTGGGCTGATACGCTATATCCTGGTGATAAAGTGCAGGCGCATAGACATGAGAGCAAGCACTCAACAGCACCGCAGCAGCACATAAAAGGAGTAAAAGTTTAAGTCTCATCATCTCATTACGCAACTGAAATGCAATATATAACAATTCATTTTATTAACTTTTAAATTACTATTTAAAATGTTTATGTTTACGTCAAGGAAAACAAGTGTTATTTTAACAATTATTATTTTCCGACACCAATTATAGCCATAAATATTTATAAACAACTATGAATCAATTTGTTATTGGTGTTGATTATGGCACCGATTCCGTACGTTCAGTAATTGTTGATGCCAAAAATGGGAAAGAATTGGCCTCATCAGTCTTCTATTATCCGCGTTGGCAACAAGGACTGTATTGCGATGCTGCTCAAAATCAGTTCCGGCAGCATCCGCTTGATTATGTGGAAGGGCTGGAGCAAACCATTAAAAACTGCATCAAAATGGCGGGCGGGGCTTCGGTGGCGTCAGCTATTAAGGCGATTGCTGTAGATACGACAGGCTCTACTCCTGTTGCGGTAAATGAGGCAGGCGTTCCCTTGGCCTTAACATCCGGTTTTGAAAGCAACCCCAATGCCATGTTTGTGTTATGGAAGGACCATACCGGCGTGAAAGAAGCAGGAGAGATTAACGATCATGCTACAAAATTTGATACCAATTATCTGCAATATGTCGGCGGCATTTATTCATCAGAATGGTTTTGGGCAAAGCTATTGCACGTGTTGAGAGTTGACGAACAGGTCCGAAAAGCCTGTCACTCATGGGTAGAGCATTGCGACTGGATCCCATTTATGCTAACCGGCGGCGACCATATCAGCAACATGAAACGTGGACGGTGTGCGGCAGGCCATAAAGCCTTATGGGCTGTTGAATTTGGCGGTTATCCGCCGGATGATTTTTTCTCATCGCTTGATTCATTATTAAAAGACTATACCACTACCCTATTAAAGGAAACTTATACATCAGATCAAGCCGCCGGAAAGCTTAGTGCAGAATGGGCACAAAGATTAGGACTTTCAACTGACGTAATAGTTGGCGTAGGGGCTTTCGATGCACACATGGGCGCGGTAGGCGGACAAATTGAACCTTACTACTTAAGCAAAGTTATGGGCACATCCACCTGCGATATGCTGGTTGCGCCAAAAGGAGATTTAGACGGCAAACTTATCAAAGGTATTTGCGGACAAGTGGATGGTTCTGTTATTCCGGGGATGATTGGCCTGGAGGCCGGTCAGTCGGCATTCGGTGATACCTATGCATGGTTTAGAAAATTATTGGAATGGCCATTGCAATTCATAGATGACAAACAACTGCAGGAAAGTATATCCAATAAAATCATTCCCGAATTAAGCAAACAAGCCACCGCATTGCCATTGGATGAAAATGCTGAACTGGCGGTAGATTGGTTGAATGGCCGCCGGACACCGGATGCAAACCAATTATTAAAAGGCGCAATAAGCGGCTTGAGCTTGGGCAGCGACGCACCACGAGTTTTCAGGGCTTGGGCCGAGGCTACTTGTTTTGGGGCTAAAAGTATAGTCGATCGTTTTAACGGCGAAGGTGTACCGGTAAAAGGTCTGATCGGCATTGGTGGCGTGGCAAAAAAATCACCATACATCATGCAAATGATGGCAGATGTGATGCAGATGCCTATTCGGATTCACCAGTTTGAGCATACCTGTGCCCTGGGAGCGGCTATGTTCGCTGCAACCGCGGCAGGCATATATGCTAATGTGGAGGAAGCAATGGCAGCTATGGGTGGAGGATTCGATAAAGAATATTTCCCGGATCCTGCTACAGCGGCACTATATCAGAAACGATACGAGAAATATAGTGCACTGGGTAAATTTATCGAACAAAAAAACTAATTAACAGCCATGAGTAAATACCAGCATATACGCGAGGCTGCCTATCTGGCCAACATGAAATTACCGCGATTGAACCTGGTAATTTTCACTTTCGGCAATGTGAGCGAGGCTGACCGCGATCTAGGCGTGTTCGCCATAAAACCTAGTGGCGTACCTTATGAGATACTTTCACCAGCGAATATGGTGATTGTAGATTTTGATGGAAATATAGTAGAAGGCGACATGCGCCCATCATCCGACACCAAAACACACGCAGTTTTATACAAGCACTGGAATATTGGCGGCATCTGTCATACGCATTCAACCTGCGCTACTTCCTGGGCCCAGGCGTTGCGTGACATTCCTATCTATGGCACCACACATGCTGACCATAAAACGGTAGATATACCCTGTGCCAAACCAATGCACGATGATATGATCAAAGGTGATTATGAATATCAAACCGGCTTCCAGATAATGGATTGCCTGAATGAGCGGAAACTGGACTATCACGAAGTGGAAATGATACTGGTTGGTAATCACGCACCGTTTACCTGGGGTAAAAATGCTGATAAAGCAGTTTATAATAGTGCGGTATTGGAATCAATTGCTCAAATGGCCCTGTTAACTGAACAAATCAATCCGGAATGCCAACGGATGAAGGATTCGCTTATCAAAAAGCACTTTGAGCGCAAACACGGCCCGGATTCTTATTATGGACAGTAGTGAGTAGTGAATTGATATTGACCATTCACTACTCACCACTCCACTCACTAATTCACTAACTCACTCATTATATATACATGATCAATTTAAAAGATTTTGAAGTTTGGTTTGTAACCGGCAGCCAGAGTTTATACGGTGAAGAAACCTTGAAACAAGTTGCCGAACACTCTCAACAAATAGCCAAAGCATTTGACTCGGCTAAGCAAATTCCTGTACGAGTGGTTTTCAAGCCTACCGTTAAGTCGTCTGAAGAAATATACAGCATTTGCCAGGAAGCTAATACAGCTAAAAACTGTATAGGTATTATCGCCTGGATGCACACCTTCTCCCCTGCCAAAATGTGGATCGGCGGACTGAAAATATTGCAGAAACCACTGCTTCACCTGCATACACAGTTTAACCGCGATATTCCATGGGACAGCATCGATATGGACTTTATGAACCTGAACCAAAGCGCGCATGGCGACCGCGAGTTTGGATTCATTATGTCGAGAATGCGTCTGGAACGCAAAGTGGTAGTTGGTCACTGGCAGGATAACGAGGTATTGGAGCAGATTAATGCCTGGAGCCGTGCCGCAGCGGGTTGGAATGACTGGCAAGGCGCGCGTTTTGTTCGCTTTGGTGACAATATGCGCTATGTAGCTGTGACCGATGGCGACAAGGTGGAGGCTGAACTAAAATTCGGTTATTCGGTTAACACGCATGGCGTGGGTGACCTCGTAAAAGTGATTAATGCCATCGAGGATAACGAGGTCGATGCTTTAACCAATGAATATGAAGAAAGATATGCTGTTGTTTCGTCTTTGAGAAAAGGCGGCGAACAATATAATGCGCTTCGCGAAGCAGCAAAGATTGAACTGGGCTTAACTGCTTTTTTGCAGGACGGTAATTACAAAGGCTATACCGATACCTTCGAAGATTTACACGGGATAGTACAATTGCCAGGTATCGCATCTCAGCGTTTGATGGGCAAAGGTTATGGATTTGGTGCCGAAGGTGACTGGAAAACAGCTGCATTGGTTCGTGCAATGAAAGTAATGGGAAGCGGCCTAAAGGGCGGCAATGCCTTTATGGAAGATTACACCTACCATTTCGATCTGAATAACCCTATGGTTTTAGGCTCGCATATGCTGGAAATATGCGAATCCATCGCCGATGGCAAAGCTAAGTGTGAGATTCATCCGCTGGGTATAGGCGGCAAAGCTGATCCTGTTCGATTGGTATTTAATGTGGCCGCAGGGCCTGCATTGAATGCTTCGATAGTTGACATGGGTAACCGCTTCCGTTTGTTGGTAAACGAAGTGGAAGCCGTTGCACCACAACACGACTTGCCTAAATTACCTGTAGCTCGTGTGCTATGGAAACCATATCCGGATATGAAAACCGGCTGTGCTGCATGGATACTGGCTGGCGGGGCTCATCATACCTGCTATAGTCAAAATCTTACCTCAGAACATTTGCAGGACTTTGCCGAGATGGCTGGTATAGAGTGTCTACTAATCGGTAAAGAAACCAATCTGCGCCAGTTGAAGAATGAATTGAAATGGAGTGAGGTGTATTACCGTTGATTTTTGTGATTAAATGATTCCGTTGAATTATTTTCGCAAAAAATAACGAACACTAATCTCTAATCAACTATTCTCTGATTTCTACAATGCACGCTTTTATTTTCGATTTGAACGGCACCATGATCAATGACATGGAATACCATACCCGTGGCTGGATGTATACTTTGAACGATATCCTGGGTGGACATTTTACCTGGGATGAGGTGAAGCCACAGATGTATGGTAAAAACCAGGAAGTGTTAGTGAGAATGTTTGGTGCCGGCAAGTTGACAGATGAGGAAATGGACCGTCTGTCTATCGAGAAAGAGAAACGTTACCAGCAAGAGTTCCTGCCTCATTTACGGTTGTTACCCGGATTGATGGAGTTTCTCGAAAAGAGCTATCAAGCCGGCATACCAATGGCTATCGGCTCGGCGGCAATTCCATTTAACATTGACTTTGTTTTGGACAACCTTAACATCAGGCATTACTTTAAAGCAATTGTAAGTGCCGACGACGTGGTATTTAGCAAACCTCATCCGGAGACATTTTTGAAAGCAGCACAGTTACTCAATGTTGAGCCAACTGAATGTTTGGTATTTGAGGATGTCCCTAAAGGCGTTGAAGCTGCACAAAACGCGGGAATGAATGCGGTAGTGCTGACAACTACTCACCAGCCAGAGGAGTTTGAAGCATTTGAGAACGTACTGTATTATGCGAGTGATTTCACCGATAGCTTCTTCAATCTTTTATTAAATACTTGAGATAAAAATATCTGCAGCAGCAAATTCTTGTATTTATCAAAATATTATAGCTATCTTGCGCGCTTTCAAAAAATATTATAATGCAAAAACAAGGAACAGTTAAATTCTTTAATGAGACAAAAGGCTTTGGTTTCATCGTCCCTTCTGACGGTAGCCAGGAGATATTTGTTCATTCTACAGGTCTGATCGACGAGATCCGTGAAAACGATCAAGTTGAGTTCGAAGTACAAAACGGACGTAAAGGCTTAAATGCGGTAAATGTAAAGGTTATTTAATTATAATTACCAAAACCAGTAATCGTATCGGTCCCGTTTATCAACGGGACTTTTTTATTTAATAAAAAAACACTATCTTTTTTCCGTTGTTAGACTCTTAAAGATTAACCTTTTAAACACACAACAAATGAAAGATCAGGCAAAAGTAATAGTGGCACTTTTAGCAGGTGCAGCAGTAGGCGCTGCGGTGGCTTTATTATTGGCCCCAAGCAGCGGTTCTGAATTGAGAGAAGATATAGCAGATTATGTAGATGATATTATTAGTTCGGCACGTAATAAAGCTGAATCTGCCGCCAACAGCATACGCGATTATGGTAATGATACCATCGAAAAGTCTAAATCAAAATTCAGAAATGCAGTAAATGATTTATCAAACTACAAAGATGGTGTAGTTGATAGTGTAAAATCAAAGGTAAAAAGTGGTGCAGATGAACTAAACGATTCTGTCCAGAACGCTTAACAACTCATCGATAGCCCATTTAAGAAAAATGCCCGTTCAGCGGGCATTTTTCTTTTTTTGACGAAATTTGCAGGAGACGCGTCAGTTAAATTTTTTGATTATTACGAGTGTTCCGCGTGTGTTCCAAAATGTTCCTCTGTTCCGCGGAACACATTGGCTCGACTCGCCTAAAATATCCTGCTTGATTCATTATTTAGCGGTCCATTTATTGTTGCTTTCGTCGGCGTCCATAAATATCCCGTTATCCAGTTCTACCGTTTTTATTGTCTTACTAGTTTTGATCATAATAGCAATCTGTTTCTGGTTCTTTTCCCAAACAGCAGGTGTTTGATGGAAGCTTTCGGTTTTTCCGTCAGCATAAGTTACTTTAACGTCAAACGGAATAACAAAACCACCTACGTTTTTCACTTCAGCTTTATAAGCGGCAGCAGATTGGGTTACATTTTCCAAAGCCAGGTCATCATAATAATTGGTAAAGAACCAGTTATTAAAGAACCAATTCAGATTTCTGCCTGAACCTGCGTTCATCGAGTTAAAGTAATCCCATGGAATGGGATGTTTACCGTGCCAGTTGCTCATGTAGGTATGCAATGCTTTCTTAAATAGCTCATCGCCCAGCATATCCTTCAAGGCCAGGTAGCTTAATGACGGTTTTCCATAAGCATTATTTCCATAGCCGGCACGTAGCTCGCTCGACGGCGTGATCACCGGCAAATCTTCAGCTGTTGAGCGATCATGAATCCAGCGATCAACACGGAACTGTTTGTAGAATTCATCTGCCTGTTTAACATTGGTTTGTGTCCTGCCTATCAACAATTCATATGTAGTTGCCCAACCTTCATCCATGTAAGCATAGCGGCTTTCGTTAATACCCATATAGAATGGGAAATAAGTATGAGCTATTTCGTGATTCTGCACCAACTGGGCAAACTTCAAATCACCTGTATGGCTATCATTCACCATCATCGGGTATTCCATATCCGCAAAACCCTGGAAAGCTGTCATTTTAGGGAATGGATACGGAATGCCTGGCCAATTATGAGAGAACCAATCTAAAGCGTTACGTCCAAACTGCACAGAATGATGAAAATCCTGTGATTGATCAGGAAATGCTGCCTGCATACTTGCCCGACGATTAGCGGCGTCGTCAACTAATACGCTGGCAGCATCCCAGTCATAATGATCGCTGATACCTACAGCCACATCGCTGATGTCGCTGGCTGTCCAAGTCCATGTATTCCAGTCCTTTTGAGCCGTAATATTTTTCTTTGCCAGGTCTCCCGCTGTTGCTACATGTATAGTAGAATCACTGGTGAACGACTTTTCTAAGCGTGCTGCATATTCAGGCTGCAACACCTGTTTAGGGTTTTGCAATGTTCCTGTTGCCCAAACAATAAAGTTTTTAGGCACCGTTACATTCAGCTTATAATCGTTAAAGTCGTTATAAAATTCCTGTGCATCCAGGAAATCCAGCCTATCCCAACCATTATAGTCATCATATACGGAAACACGTGGATAGAAATAAGCCAGGTAAAAAGAAGTTGAGTCGATCACCCCCTCTCTGCCAGGGCCCTTCGCCAATTGATAGTGCCAAACAATGTCGAGTTTCACCGAATCATGAGGCATTAATGGTTTTGACAATGAGACGCCTTGATTTGTTGAGCGGGCGGTAATATTGTTCCAGGTTTTTACCTGGCCATTTACCTTAAAAGTATCAACCTGTATCCCATCGGTCAGGTAATCGACGGATGTAGATGAAGACCGCGCAGCACCGGAACGATGGATATTCATAATGAGTTTCATGTTCAACCTGCTGAGCGTGTCCGGACTATTATTTACATAAGTGATATGCTCGGTACCCTTAACATTTGTGTTTGGCGGCGCAACTGATATGCTGATATCATATCTTCCAAAGTTTTGCCAATAATTTTTGCCTGGACGCCCATTCAGCGAGCGTGTGCCCCGTGTATATGCGAGCTTAATATCGCGCGGCATATAAAGTTCCTGTGAGCTTGCCTGTAAAAAAATAATCGCAAGGGCGATTGATAATAACGTAGTTTTTAACATTCCAAAAAAATTTTGAAGCAAAGTACATATTAATCAGCCCGTCGTTATATGCTAAAATCAACTATTTGAGAGTTAGGACGGTATGTACCAACTAAAAACTTTGTAAATAAGTGGTTACAAAGTTTGCATAAAACACAATAATTCACGTACTTTGACATAGTTATTTTAATAGGGGTATTAAATAACTTTTCTGAAGCCAGACCTTGCGGTCTGGCTTCTCTTTTTTGGTAAAGCCGAAGTCTTAAGCGATTTATTAAAGCCACAAATCCGTAAAATTACCTGTGATTTTCGGTCTTTTTTTCCAGATATTCAGCTGATATTAGAGTAAATAAGCGATCGTTATCCACGTTTTCGTCAAAGCACTCGGTTAGCATTTGGCTGATCTGCATATTTCCCATGTAGCCGGCTATCATCTTCAGCATCCTGAACGATGTCAGCTCGATGTTTTCGATCAACTGCATATACAGTATCACGTCCATATCATTAATGATAGTCGATTTACCTGAATTATTATTGAGGTTATAGGCCTCATCAATTATTGATTTGATAACTTCACAGCCTTCATCAGACGGCTCGGCCTGAAGCAAACTGTATATCTCATCAATTCGCGACTGCTGCTTTTGCACGTCTTCAAGGTCTTCCCGAATGGCCAATTTCATGGTATTAAACGACGCTATCTCCTGAAGCTTTGGCAGGTTACGTGCAAGGTATCCTTTGGTACAATTCACCCTGTTTAGCTGGTGAATAAACAATTGTTTCAAATCAAGTTTAGTATGGGCTATATTGAGAGTTTCCATAGATTAGAATTTTAGTAATCAAGTGCTTAACAATGAATAAATAACATTGTGTTTTGCACCTTTTATTTATTGTTCAATCTTTCATAAAATGAAACAATCTATACTATAACTAAAAAGCAGGGATCACTTATTGCCAGATCAATTTTCTGTATTGTTTATTAATTTTGCTGTACCCATGTCTAAGTCGATAAAACATATTCTAAAGAAAGACCTTGAAATAAAAGTTGGCGGCAAAATCTGGCTGGAATCAGGAGGTGAACGCTTTTTTGGCCCCGGTCCGTTGGAATTGCTTGAAAAGATTGAAGAGACCGGCTCTATCAGCAACGCCGCAAAGGCAATGAATATGTCGTACAAAAAAGCCTGGGAACTGATTAACCATTTGAACGAGCAAACTAACGTTCCCGTGGTGGTGCCACAGGCCGGCGGTGAAAAAGGTGGCGGGTCAACCCTCACTCCAGAAGGCCTGGAACTGATTAAGTATTATACAGCTCTGCGTAAACGGTTCAAAACATTCCTGGAAAACGAATCTGGGCGTCTAAAAATTTAATCACTTTTTTGCAATAACTTTCGGCATATCGTTATATATTTGAAAATATAACGACTATCGCCCTGCATTACCTATTATTATTATTATTATTTATTTCGAAAGGTTTACCTGCCCTACACGGCCGAATGAAAAACAGCCCTTAACCTCAAAATCAACTTTATGAAACAAAATTTACACTCAAAACATTTAACCAAATCAATTCTAAGTGCAATTATTCTTTTTGCCCTGGTTTCGGGTAGGGCCTTTGCGCAGCTGGCAAAGACAGACTCTACCAAGATGAACCCAGCTGCCGCTTCGTCAACATCGGCGCCCAAAACTTATCCGAGGGCTGTAGGCTATTTAAGCTTCATCGTACCTATACTAACCCTTGATAAAAATGCGACTACATGGAATTTTAATGGAACCACTAAGATTGGGTTCCCGGTGGGAGTGAATGTTTTGTACAGCGACCGTTTTGGATTCAGTTATGAGTTTACCCCTACTATTACCGCGACAAAAGCGAGCAGCAAAGTGAGCAACCTGCTATTTGATCCCGGAACGATGTTTCGATTCGACCATGGCTTTACCATCATTACCCGGCTTGCCTTCGAAACTGCGGGCCGCTACGGCTTTACGCCGGTGTTTAACCAGGTTTATGCCCGTACCAAATATGTGAACTACTTTATCGCTGGCTCACTCCCGGCCCGCTTTGGTAACGGCGCACCTGCATCTATTGGAATTAATATACAGTTTGGTTTTACTTTTAATTAATTTAATGAATCACCCTGAAGGTGAGGTTTACCCTTGCCTTGAGCGGTTTAGTTGATTTGGGTATCTGGTGCACCCAGCTATGCTGCAGGTTACCTTTCATGATCAATAACGAGCCATTTTCCAAATAGATGGAATGCTTACGGTCGCGATCCTCTTTGTGCCTTATATCAAAGCGTCTTACCTGCCCAAAGCTTACTGACGCAATGATCGGGTTAATACCCAGCTCGTACTCGTCGTCACTATGCCATGCAACTGAATCATTAGCATCACGATAATAATTCAGCAAAACACTGTTGAATTTCACACCGGCAATGGGTTCGATTTTTTCTTTGATCAGCAGCAACTCCTTCGTCCACGGAATAGGGTAATGTTTGGTACCAGAATAAATGTATTCTTTGTCCCTATCACCATACCAAGCTGTGAGCCGCGGCGTTTTCATGAGCTTGCCATACATCTGTATATCTTCCTGCATCCATGGAACAGTATTAATAAAAGTATCCAGGAAAACCTGA
>Ga0070662_100000013_pt1 | contig 125019 bp, 112 predicted proteins | sample KBSC53metaG_FD_65648 | JGI IMG/M metagenome (GOLD analysis project Ga0070662, IMG submission 65648) | Corn rhizosphere microbial communities from Kellogg Biological Station, Michigan, USA - KBS C5-3 metaG | ecosystem: Host-associated > Plants > Roots > Rhizosphere > Soil ...
GAAAGAGTTTGATACTTATGAGATTGAAATGGCTGTGCCGCTATCCCCACAGGAAGTACTAAGAAAACGTAACGCCATCTTCAAACACCAGTCGCAGAAAGACAGGGCGGTGTTCCCGGGTGATGATGCCAGGGAGTTCTGGGTTCGTGCTGAAGACCGTAACAGGGAAACGGCACAAGCTTATGACAGGCTGGGACTTGCCGAATACCAGGCAATGGAAGCGTTTGTGAGGTTCCATTATTAAGCTCAATTAAACAACCGTCATTGCTGTAAAGGTCAGAATAACTAAGACCTTACAGCAATGACGGATATTCGGGATGCATTGTGTCTCAACAACCCTGAAATTACAATCGCCCCAAATACACCTCAGTATCATACCGAAACATCACCGTTCCATTGGTTTGATATTGATCGAAGATAGCCTTTAACTGAATGTTAAACTGATGTCCTTCCGGAGTATCTTCTGCAGGAACATAGGAAGATGAGAAAGCTCGTCCGGCCAGCTGGTCGAAATTAAATACCTGGTAGTTAGAGAACTTCACCAGCTTGTATTTCCCGCCATGATAGAAAGCGACAAAATCTGCTTCAATCAGATTTTGGTGGTTTATCCGCTCATAATCGCCGCTTTGCTCTTTCAGGAGCAATTCATAAGCTATCGCAAAATCATCAGCATCAATGCAGCGGTTGTTCCATATTAAAGCCACATGCCCATATGGAGCTAATATGCGTTTAAATTCAGTTTTTGCTTCTGCATTATTAAACCAATGGAAAGCTTGTGCACAAACAATAAGGCTGGCACTTTTATCAGCTAAGGAAGTATTTTCGGCTGTGCCATTTACTGAATGAAACCCATCCAACGGTTTTAACTGCTTTTCAGCTTCATGCCGCATGGCATCGTTCGGTTCAACTGCATAAACTGTATATCCCCGATCAAGCAATAATTTGGTAAAAATTCCTGTTCCCGAACCTACGTCAGCAATAACTGACCCTGTCGTAAGATGGCATTCCTGCTGCAGATAATCCAATACCTTATCCGGATACCCTGGCCGATATTTGGCATAATTGGCTACCCGGTTACTAAAACGTAATGTTGAATCATGAGCCATAGGTGAAATTTGTTGAGGGTTTCGGGGTAATTCGCCAACCGCCTCGCGCCAAGCCTAAATGCTGATGTAAAATGAAGCCTCAAAAACGTGACCGTATTTTAAATGTTGAATAGCCTCTTTTTTGCTGATATCGACATGCTTGCCTTCGGTGTCGGCACAACCTAACCAGGGTTCTATGCATACAAAATCGGCACCGGGTTTAGCCCATATACCCAGGTAATTAAAATGCGGAAATTCTACAGCCAAGGTTTGATCGTGTTTAGTGCTTCTTATGGTGACCTCGCGCGAATTTAAATGCTTAAACACCCACGCATCCTGTTTAAACATCTCGCGGGTAAGCGGTATCCGACGATTGGTTAATGTTACCGGTTGGGTTTCGCCGGTAAAGTAGCCTTTTTCTGAAAGTAGGTGTTTTTCCAATTTTTCATCGGCGTCAAACTCCAGGTAATAATCCTCATAGCTTTCTCCTTTATTAAAAGGTACGTTAAATGCTGGGTGTCCGCCTACTGAGAAATAAATAGTTTCACGCTCATGATTGATCACCTTATACGTAACACGCAATGCGTTTTCTATCAGGTCGTAGCAAATTTGGAAATCGAATTTGTAAGGATAAACCTCCAGCGTGTGGTCAGAATAAGGCAGTGAAAATCTTGCAGAAATTTCGTTTGATCCAATCAGTAACAATTCTGATTGCCTGTTAAAGCCATGACGCTCCATTTTGTAAACCTTGCCATTTACCAGCAGCTCATTGTTGATCAACCCACCTACAACCGGGAACAGGTTTGGAGCATGCCATGGCCATATAAACGGATCGGCCTGCCATAGGTGTTCAACGCCGGTAGCTTTATTATAGATCGAGGTTAATTCGCCTCCTTTATTGCGGATATTTACTCTTAAGAAATTGTTTTCAATGGTAGTCATGGGTATTGGTTAAATGGTTATTAGCGTAATACAAATTACTGTATTTTTTCTAAAAAAACGGATCAAAATTCTAACCAATAAATCTTCGGTATGTTTGTCGCCTCACCTAAAAAGCATAGCTTTCATGAACACCTTAAAAAGACAAAATAAATTGTGAATAATCCTCTCTAAAGAAGAGGACTTTAAATTATCGATCCTCATGTTGCCCCCTCTCCATTTGGAGAGAGCTGGGGTGAGGCTACTTAATCATCGTCATCTTTCCTTTTCTTTTCCAATATCACAAACGCGCTGCGTTTTGGTGCTGGCATTACAGAACTTTCGCCCTTTACCGATTTCCAGATCACTTCATTCAGGTCCAGATCAGGTGCTTTGTCCTCTTTTGCCAGGTTAAAGAATTGAGAGCGATGGCTGCTTTCATTATCAGCTATGTTCCGTTGTTCCAGGTCAACTTGAGCTGGTTTAGCGGCGTATGGTGTCAGATTAGGTTTGTTTGAGAAGCACTCATACAAAGGTTTCGCAGCAGCATCATATTGACTCATTGGGGGGAGACCCAAGATCAGCTCGATAGTCCGCAATACGCCCGAAGTGGAATACATCTCATGTACCACAGCCCCGCGTTTTACATATCCGCCTGCCACAAATGCAGGCGAGCGATGGGCGTCGATATGATCAGGGCCATTTTGCGCATCGTCCTCCAAAACAAATACTACAGATTCCTTCCAGATCGGGGTTTTTGAAAGATGTTCCAGTAGCATACCCAAAGCCAGGTCGTTGTCACCCACCGCAGCAATGGGTGATATAGCGCCTTTGTGCTGACCGCTGGTATGGTCGTTGGAAATACGGATGGTATTTAACTGAGGGACTTTATTAATTGCCAATAGCGAGTCAAAATCATGCGCCCAGATTTCTTCACGCTTAACATCCTTAATGTCCAGGTCAAAGCTTGGCGATTTCTGGCAGTAATGGCCTTCCAAAACTTTAATGTTTGGTTTATAGTCATCAGCAAATTCGCCGTAGGTGCGATAGCTCACACCTGCGCGTTTGCAATAATCCCAGATGTAACCATCACGCGGGTCGCCTGCACGGCGTGTGCCTTCTGAATCGTAGTTACCCCCGCGACCGCCGTAGCTGGTCGGCCAGGTTTTTTCAATAAAGTCGGTTGCATAAGCGGCAGTGCTCCAGTTATGGCCATCGGCACTTACTTCGGCATCAACATAAAAATTATCCAGTAACACAAATTCGTTTGCAATAGCATGATGGTTAGGCGTTACGTGCTTGCCAAAAATGCAAAGCGAGGTGTCGCCATTGCCCTGCGGCATATCGCCCAAGACCTGGTCGTAAGTACGGTTTTCCTTGATGATATAGAAGACGTGTTTGATCGGCGATTTTTCACCCAGTTTACGTGGAATCGGGTTGCCTTCTTTACCCTCAGCCAAGGCGGTTTTCTTTGTGTTGAAAGGCGTGTTGGCGTACGCCTTTTTGGTGTATACTTTCAGCTGTGCTTCTTGCGGTGCTTTGATGAATGATAGAGTTCCTTTAAATAAACCGCCTATGTATTGTTCTTTAGTATTCTTCACACCAGATTTATAGCCACTATTATCAGTTTTCTTTACCGGCTGAGGTCCGTGCGGATTGGCCATCGACGTGAAACCTTTGCCGTTGCTTACCAGTATTTTATTGCCTAATGTTTTTACGTTGGTTGGATACCAGCCCACAGGAATAAAACCTAAACTGTGACTGCTGCCTGGTTTAGAAACATCAAATACTGCCAGACAGTTGTTATCTGCATTGGCAATGTAAAGTCTTTTCTCATCAGGCGACAACGCCAATCCATTGGTGGTTGAACCTGTTAAATGAGTAGGGTAAAGCGACGTAGAAAAAGTTTCAATAGTCTTTTCAATTGCTGTGTTGATCACCGAAACCGAATTGTCGTTCGCGTTAGCAACAAACAGGTAGGTGCCTTTTTTATTCAGCAACAGTTCATTCGGGTGATTGCCGGTTTTTATCGTTTTAGTCAGGTTGCCGGTTACAGTGCTATATACCACAACTTTTTCGTCACCCCAGATAGAGATATAAAGACTTTTGTTATCAGGCGACAAGATACAGCTGTAAGCTTCGGCAGGCAGCTTAACACGTTTTATTACCTCGCGTGTTTTCAAATTGACTACGTACAAAGAGCTGTCTTCTTTAGTAACGGTATATAAATGGGTGTCACTTTTATTTACTGCGATCCCGGTTGGACAAACCTTGTTCTTTGGCCACGATTGCGGCGCTAATTTGATAGTATCAGCCTTGCCAATTTTGTTATCTTCAATATGGTAACCCAATATCCGGTTATCATTTCCGCCGGACACATATAATGTTTTTTCATCATGGCTGAACGCAAGTCCGTACCATGATTTGCTGGTCACTCTCTCATCCAGCAACTTCTCATTTTTCGGATCGATCAGTTGTACCGACTGTGTGCTTTGCCCGTTGTTGGTTACAGCAAGCAACTTGCCTGACGCAGATAGCTGTATGTTCAGGGGCAGGTCGCCTAATGGCAAACTGGTACCTGCCGGACTTAATTTCCAGCCGTTAGACAACAATACTTGTCCGGTTTTTTCAATTTTACCCGGATGTTGTGCCCAGGTAGGCATTGCGTAAAGAAGAAAAATAATAATGCTGGCAGTAAGTTTTTGTTTCATGGTATTGAGTGATGATCGGATCAAAATTACGGATTGATCTGGTTCAAATTTAACATTAACAAAAACTTAATGTACCTGCATTATGCTCTGTATCTTATAATTTACCTTATTGCAATAATTCCGGCCTTATCTTGTCGGTAAACTCTTTTGCAAATTTATTCAGCTTGGGCTGGATCACAAAGGCACAGTACGACTTGCCAGGATTATCGTTGTAGTAATTCTGGTGATAATCTTCAGCCTTGTAAAATTCTGATGCCGGAGTTATTTCCGTTACGATAGGGCTATCAAACACTTTTTCATCTGTAAGCCTTTTGATCATAGCTTCGGCTTTTTGTTTCTGTTCTTCGGTATAATAAAATATTGCCGAACGGTATTGTGTACCGATGTCATTGCCCTGACGGTTTAATGTAGTAGGATTATGGGTTTTAAAAAATACCAGCAACAGCTCATCAAATGATAATTCGTCGGCATCATATTCTAAGTGAATCACTTCAGCATAACCAGTATCGCCATTGCAAACTTCCATATATGTCGGATTTGGTGTATGGCCTCCCATATAGCCTGAGGTTACTGATTTTACACCTTTCAGTGTCTGGAAAATGGCTTCCGTACACCAAAAACAACCATTTCCAAATGTTATTTTTTGTATGTTCATATAGAGCTAATATCTAATATAGTGCCGATTTAATTTGCCTGTCAGAAAGGCATGCAAAAAGTTTGTCAGGATGAAATAATTTGTACTTTAGTGTCAGATATACATTTATTATAAATCTTAACTGATATGCTTTCACTCAACACCTTGTTCCGCACATTTCGTGTGCTTATGCTATTGCCGTTTATATTTTTCAGCTCAAAAAGTTTCGCCCAGTCACCACGGTCCAGGCTGGATTTTGATAAAGGCTGGCGATTTAATTTAGGCGACAAAAAAGGGGCAGAAAAGACAGACGTAAACGACGCTGGTTGGCGTTCGCTCGATCTGCCGCACGACTGGAGCATTGAAGGGAAATTCAGCAAAGATAATCCTGCTACGCCAGACGGCGGCGCTTTACCGGGTGGCATTGGATGGTACCGTAAATCGTTTATCATCCCGGCTTCATCAAAAGATAAAAAGATTTACATTGATTTTGATGGCGTTTACCAAAAAAGTACAGTTTGGATCAACGGCCATGAATTGGGTTTCCGTCCGAATGGTTATATCTCTTTTGAGTATGATCTGACGCCATACCTGAAATTCGGCGGCAATAATATAATTGCTGTTAAGGTGGATAACTCGTCTCAACCTAACTCACGCTGGTACTCGGGCTCGGGTATCTACAGGAATGTATGGTTAGTGACAACGAATAAAGTCGCTATTGACCATTGGGGAACATACATTACTACACCAGAAGTAAATGATCAATCGGCAGTAGTACACATACAAACTCATGTAAAAAACACGAGCGGAACCCCTGCAAAGGTTGTCTTGGCTACGACTATCTATAATCCATCGGGAAAGGCTGTTGTTACACTGAATTCAGCAGAGGTTGATGTGGCTAAATCAAATTACATAGCCCAGGAAATAAAAATCAATAACCCGGTGTTATGGTCAACCGACCGCCCTGCTCTTTACAAAGTAGTTACCAAAGTGATGGTTGGAAAAGCGGTTGTTGATGAGTATACTACTCCTTTTGGTATCCGCTATTTTAATTTTGATGTGGATAAAGGATTTTCGCTTAACGGTAAGCCTGTTAAAATATTGGGTGTGTGTGATCACCATGATCTGGGCAGCCTTGGGGCGGCGTTTAATTATAGGGCATTGGAACGCCAGTTGCAAATGCTCAAAGAAATGGGTTGCAACGGTATCCGCACTTCGCATAACCCGCCGGCGCCTGAACTGCTCGACCTATGCGATAAAATGGGTTTCATTGTAATGGACGAGGCTTTTGATTGCTGGGAGCAGGGCAAAGTAAAATACGATTATCACCTGTTTTTTAAAGATTGGCATAAACGTGATTTAGAAGACCAGGTACTGCGCGACCGTAACCACCCGAGTGTTATGATCTGGAGCATCGGTAATGAAATACCACAACAAAGTGATACCAGCGCATTGAGAATAGCGCCCGAACTGACAGGGATCATTCACAGTCTTGATAAAACCCGTCCAATCACTACCGCTAATAACGATCCAAGCACTCATAATAAAATAATAGCATCAGGAGCTTTAGACCTGGTGGGCTATAATTATGCCGAGAAAGATTTTGCTCATTTTCATGACCGTTACCCGGGTAAGAAATTTATTGGAACAGAAACTACTTCGGCTTTAGAGACCAGAGGCTTTTATCAAATGCCTTCGGATAGCATACAGCGTTGGCCAACTGCAAGAGACTACAAAACCCAGGCTAAAATGAATGCCGATCATACAGTATCCGCATACGACAACATTTCTACACCTTGGGGATCAACACATGAAGAAACCTGGAAGGTGATCAAGAAATATGATTTCCTTTCAGGTATGTTCATATGGACCGGTTGGGATTACCTGGGCGAACCGACCCCTTATGGCTGGCCTTCACGCAGCTCTTATTTCGGTATCATCGACCTGGCGGGCTTTCCTAAAGATGTATATTACATGTACCAAAGCGAATGGACCGATAAACCTGTATTGCACATCTTACCACATTGGAATTGGGAAGCTGGCAAAGCCGTTGACGTTTGGGCCTACTACAACCATGCGGATGAGGTGGAACTGTTCCTGAACGGTAAATCGTTAGGTGCCAAAAAGAAACAAGGCGATGACCTCCACGTAATGTGGCACGTAAAATATCAGCCCGGTACAATCAAAGCAGTTTCGCGTAAGGATGGGAAAATGGTGCTTACCCGCGAGATACATACTGCCGGCAAACCTGCTAAAATTCAACTTATTGCCGACCGCAAAAATATTAAAGCAGATGGCAAAGACCTGTCGTTCATCACGGTTAAAATACTGGATAAAGACGGCAACGTGGTACCAAACGCTGATAACCTGGTCGACTTTAAGATCAACGGCAATGCCTTTATTGCAGGGGTAGACAACGGGAATGAAACCGACCTGGATCCATTTAAAGCTAGCAGTCGCCATGCATTTAATGGCTTGGCATTAGCTATTGTTCAAACCAAACAAAAACCGGGCGCTATTACTTTTACTGCTTCGTCGAAAGGTTTGCAGGGCGCTACCGTGGTATTGCAGGCGAAATAAAAGATTCTCTTCAAAAAACAATAGCGATGGGTTTGAAACCCATCGCTATTGTTTTTTATGCTGTCAGGAACTTGACTTAAAATAGGCGGTTTTCTCTGTCAAAAACTTTATCTTGTGATAAGAAACTACTGCCAGATGCTTAAACATTGTCTTAAAACCACCTTCCGCTATTTCCTGAGTCATAAAATCTTTTCTTTCATCAATATAATCGGCCTGGCGACCGGGATTTGTGTTTGCTTTTTTGCCTTGTTTTATGTTCAATTTGAATTAGGCAGGGATAGCTATAACCAAAAAGCGGATAACATTTATCGTCTTGTAACCGATATAAAAACCTCAACGGGTATTAACTACGAAAGCACATCGACGCCGATGGGACCGGCAATAAAGGCGGCTTATCCCGGAGTTAAGGATATGGCACGGGTTTTTATGGACGATATGATCCTTCAAAGCAATCCCAACAATGCCACGAAGGAAGAAGTAGCTTATGCTGATTCTTCTGTATTTAAAATATTTAGCTGGCCATTGTTGCGGGGGAAAATAGGGCGAATGTTCGAAGCGCCCTGCAATGTGGTACTTTCTGAAACTGCTGCAAAGAAATATTTTGGCAATAGTGACCCCATAGGGCAAACTATGATGATAAATGGGCAGACTAAAGCTGTGGTGACTGGGATAATGAAAGATATTCCCTACAACTCGCATCTGCGTGTCGATATCATTTTTTCGATAACTACTTTGGTTGATGACGAATGGAGCCGCAACTGGACGCGCTTTGGATTTTATACTTACTTGTTGTTACAGCCGGGACAGTCTGCGGCTGATCTACAGGCTAAATTCCCGGATTTTGTAAAAGCCAATTTCAATCAGAGTGAGTTTAAATATCAATTGGCGCTTGAGCCACTGAAGAAGGTTTATTTATATAGTAAACCACGCGGGCACCGTACCGGCACTTCAGAGAGCGGCAGCATTACCAATATATACATCATTTCTATCATAGCAGTATTGGTACTATTTATTGCCGCTTTCAATTTCATAAACCTCACCACCGCCTTTTCCTTGCAAAGGGCTAAAGAAATAGGTGTTCGTAAAGTGTTTGGAGCGTCAAAATACCAGTTGGTGCTGCAGTTTTTTATCGATGCAATCATGCTGTGTCTTATCGCTTTTATCATCGCTCTTTTATTTGCAATGCTGTTATTGCCGTTGTTTAATCAACTGATCGGTACGGTGGTAGCTGATAGCATTTTTAGCAGCTTCCAGAATATTTCATCGCTTTTCCTAATCTCGGTTGCTGTAGGCGTTTTGTCCGGGGCATATCCTGCCTTATTCCTATCAGGGTTCAATCTAATCAACAGCCTCAAAGGTAAAACAGGTTCATCCGGTACGGGGCTTATGTTGCGCCGTTCGTTGGTAGTGGCGCAATTCTCTATTTCGATATTTCTGATCATTGCAACCGTCGTTGTTTACATGCAACTCAACTTTATGCAAAACCAACAACTGGGTTTTCAAAAAGATCATAAACTGGTAATTGATTATCAATTCGACAGCCGGATAAATCAGCACATGCCCGGAGTGAAGCAACAGTTAATGAGTATTCCGGGCGTCAGCAAGGTTAGCTTCTCATCTTCCGTTCCGGGCACACCGAATAATCAGTTTAATACGATCATTGAAAATAGCAAAGGTGAAAATCAACAGCAAAAACCGGATGTTTATTTTATTGACGACGACTTTTTGAACCAGTTTCAAATCAATGTGATTGCGGGACGGGGTTTTTCTCAAAATTTAGCCGCTGATTCCATGAAGTCAATGCTGATCAACGAAGCGATGTTGAAAAGCCTGGGTTTTTCTAATCCAAATGATGCCATCGGTAAACGCTTTACTCAATTAAATCACCAGGGGACAATAGTGGGTGTTATAAAAGATTTTCATAACCATTCCTTTTTAGAAAAGGTACAGCCACTTACGCTAAGGGTCAATCCCGGTCATTTGACCAATATTACCATTGCCATCACATCTGCTAATGTTCGTGCTACTGTCGATAAATTAGAGTCGGCATGGAAAAATATAGCTCCATCGTTGCCATTTGTTTACTTTTTTGCAGACGACGCCTACAACCACCAATACATTGCACAACAGCGGTTTGGTAGTCTTTTTATTTGCTTCGCGATTATCGCCATCGTAATATCCTGTCTCGGATTGTTGGGATTATCAGCATTTAATACCACACAACGTAAAAAGGAGATCGGCATACGGAAAGTACTAGGTGCATCAGCGACCAGCATAACCACCATGTTATCCAAAGACTTTGTCAAACTGATTGTGATCGCATTACTAATCGCCTCGCCAATATCCTGGTGGGCGATGCATAGCTGGCTGCAAGGCTTTGCTTATCGTATAAATATACCAGTATGGGTGTTCCTTCTTTCAGGCGTATCGGCCATATCGATTGCATTGTTTACTGTTAGTTTTCAGTCGGTAAAGGCTGCAATGGCTAATCCGATTAATAGCATAAAGGAATAAGGCTTTATTCATCTTTAAACTTCAACCCAATCTGCGTTCTTGCCTCCTCCAGCATGGCGATCATTTGCCGGGATAGTTCATGGGTGATGACGGGGCTTTCGATTTGTCCCTTGCGAATCAATTGGCAGAAATGCTCAATCTCATAATTAAGGCCGCCTGCGGTAAACGGTTCATCCAATTCAACTTTCCGCCCGTCTGAATATTCTATCGTAGCCTTGACAGGGTTCCACCAGTTTTTATGGACGGTAATATGACCTAACTGACCGACGATCAAAGCATCACCCTCGCCATGCATGTCAAAACCGCAATAAAGCTGGGCAAAACCCTGGTCGTGCTGAGTTTGAAAGACTGAGAACATATCCACTTGCTTCCCGCTAAAGCGCCCCATCGCCTGTAGGCCGGTCATTGGGCCAAGCCAGTCCAATGCCAGGAACGCTTCATAAGGTGCGATCTGCATAATGCCGCCGCCGATCAGGTCATAACTATAGTTCGGATGCTCAGGCGGGCAATCCATAACTGCCGATCCGGCGCGGACATAGCCGATTGTACCAATCGGGTCGCTCTGCAAATATTCTTTGAGCTTTTGGTAAAGAGGGTAGAAAGGCGGTTTCATCCCTTCCATAAACAACAAGCCTTTTTGTTTGGCCAACTGTAAAACTGGCTCTAATTGGGCAAGATTTACGGTAGCAGGCTTTTCGCATAAAACATGCTTACCAGCATTTAAAGCAGCGATACTATACTCTGCGTGACTATCAGGAAGCGTAGCGATATAAACCGCATCAATATCACTCGACAGTAGGTCATTCAAATCAATGCAGGCTTTACCACCATATTGATCCACAAACTGCTCGACACTTTCAGCGCGCCGCGACCAGGCCGCAGTTAACTCAGCACCACTCACAGCCCTGACGCCCTGCACAAACCTGTGACTAATGCGGCCGCAACCGATAATGCCGAATTTTATCATGAGTCGAAAGTCTTAAGTCGAAAGTCTGCATTCTGACTTAAGACTCAGAACTTAAGACTTCGGACTTAAAACTACTGATATTGTATATAAATAGGCGCCGGTTTACGATTTAAAACTTCCTGCGGAGTAAGCATATGATGAGGTGCTTTTTTCAGGTCGTTTTTGTAGAATAGTTTGAACCCGGTGAACTGCACCGGTTCGTCATGGACAAAGTAACGGTACGAATCGTTCTTGAGGCTCGGCTCGCCCCATCCATCCATATCCATCACGATCTGAACTTCTTTGCGCAGTTTAATATTTTTGTAATTGGTCACCATTTTTTTGGTGAAACGGTGTACGATCAAAATTTTTGGCGGGAGATTATGCTTCTTAACCAAATCGGCTAAATAACCCGAAACATAGTTTACGTCGTCCGCGTCATATGTGCCAATCTTTTTGCCGGGATGAGAACCATCTTTCATAGAAAACTCAGGATCCATACCAAAATGTACCTGCGGCAAGATCAGGAATCTTTCGAGCTCAGGTAGTTCAGTACGTATACTTCCTAAACCCACTTGTACATCCAGGAATACGATGGCATTAGCTTTTTTTGCCAGTGCAATTACCGTATCTATACGGTTGAACGGCATGCGGGTCCTGTATTTTCCGGTTTTGCCCGGAACACCGCTTGCTACAACACAGATATAATGGAGAGCAGGCTGAACTGGTGTGGTCGGGTCCGCTTTTTCCCAGTTTTTTACTTCGCCTTTTAGCTTGGCAAGCATTTCATTTGGTGGAAGCTCGCCCAGAATACCCATGCCTTTTGATGAAAGGTTGCCATAAAATGCAACCACCCGTTTGTAAGGCAAAATAGCGCCCGGCAGCGGATAAGGTGCATTTTTGACCGGCCATTTTCCGGTGCTGTCTCCATGAGCCAATTTTTTCATCAGCGCATCATACTGCGCGTGATCGATTGGCGGATAAGTAACAGGAGTGGAGCTGGTCACCACGGTATCGCCGGATTTTTTTGCAGGCTGTGCCGCTTGTTTACTTTCTGTGGCTGCTTTTTTCTCAGGAGACTTTGACGTAACCTTGGTAGTACTGTTGTTCTGACTGCAGGCAGTGGCTAAAACGGCCACTGCGCTTACGGTCAAAATGTTTTTGCTGATGTTTTTAAAATTCATAGGTGTTTTCCGCTAATCTGCTATCTTAAATTACTGATATTGGATATAGATCGGATAAGGTTTATTCTTCAACACTTCCTGAGGCGTCAGCATGTGGTGAGGCGGTTTTTTGATATCGTTTTTATAGAACAATTTGAAGCCTGCAAATTGTACCGGCTGGTTATGTATAAAATAACGCCAGGTTCCTTCTTTCAGGTCAGGTTCGCCCCAGCCGTCCATATCCATCACTAACTGAACTTCAGGATGCAATTTGATATTTTTATAATTGGTCACCATTTTTTCGGTAAAACGGTGTACAATTAAAATCTTTGGAGGCAGGTTATATTTTCTTACCAGCTTAGCCAGGTAATCAGATACATAATTGATATCTGCGGCATCATAAGTACCTATCTTTCTGCCCGGATGAGTAACACCATCTTTCATAGAAAATTCAGGGTCCATACCAAAATGAACTTGTGACATAGCCAGGTATTTTTCAAGCAATGGTAACTCAGCATGAATATTGCTTAATGCCACCTGCACATCAAGGAATACGATCGAACCCGATTTTTTGGCAAGCGATAACACCGTGTCGATCTGTTTGAAAGGCATGCGGTAACGGAATTTGCCATCTTTGCCGGGATCACCCTGTGCAACCACTGCGATGTAGTGCAAAGCAGGCTGAACCGGTGTGGTTGGATCGGCTTTTTCCCAGTTTTTTACTTCGCCTTTCAATTTAGCAAGCATCTCTTTTGGTGGAATTTCACCCAAGATACCCATACGTTTTGCATACAAGTTGCCATAAAACGCAACTACCCTTTTGTAAGGAAGAATAGCGCCTGGCAGTGGATACGGTGCATTTTTTACCGGCCATTTGCCGGTTGTATCGCCGTGGGCGAGTTTCTTCATCAGCGAATCGTACTGCGCATGATTAATCGGCGGATAGGTTACCGGCGCGGCAGCAACAGTAGTATCACCGGATTTTTTTTTCGCGGTGTCCGTTTTGGCGGCTGGTTTACTTTTATCGGTTTTGGCGTTGCCGTTTTGGCTGCAATTGGTAAAAAGTGCTAACGAAGCAATAACAAAGGCAAATAGTGTGATCTTTTTTATTTTCATTTTATTTATTTTCCTGATATCCCGGGCCCCGCAAAATAGCACCATTTCTGGTACCGTTATGTTTAAAATTATCAACAGTTACACATCCGTTTACCAAAACATACTTAAAACCAGTCGAATAGGCATGCGGATGCTCAAACGTTGATTCGTCTTTCACGGTACCGGCGTCAAAAATAACAATATCAGCAAACATTCCCGGCTTTATTAGTCCGCGGTCTTTGATCTGGAATTTCTGCGCCGGCAGGGATGTCATTTTACGGATGGCATCCTGTAAAGTTATGACGTGTTTTTCGCGAACATAGTATCCCAGCACCCGCGCATTGCTCCCATAACCACGCGGATGCGGTACCCCTGAACCAAATTGCCGTATGCCCGAATCGGAAGCAACCATGGCTAGCGGATATTTCAGGATATTTTCTACATCATCCTCATTCATGCCATGAAACACCATCGAAGCGCTGCCGATTCTGGTAATGTCCAGTATCGTTTCTATTTCATTCGGTATAGTTGATTCGCGGCCTTTTAGGATGTTGATCTGCATAATGTTTTTGCCATTAAAAGAACTGTCGCCATCGCAATGCGCAACAACGGCGTAATCAAAATGAGCACGACCGCGGCGTTTCATGTCTTTTATCATCTCAGCCACAACTTTTTGGTGGATGGCAGAATCATTCAATCGTTTCATTACTGAATCACGGCCGCCGTCCAGCAGCCAGTCGGGCAGGAGCACATTCAGCGTAGTACTGCTGGCGGTGTATGGATATTGGTCTACCGTGACATCCAAACCTTCGGCGCGTGCTTTTTCAACCATGGCGATCATCTGGTCTGATTTGTTCCAGTTGGGTAACCCGACTTTGAAATGAGATATTTCTAGGCGCATATTAGCCTGTCGACCAACGTCAATAGCTTCATCTATTGCCTCGAAGATCTTATCCGATTCATTTCGCATATGCGACGTGTAAATTCCATTGTATTTAGCTGCCGATTTTGCTAACGCGATCACTTCATCCGTTTTGGAGTAGATGCCCGGCGTGTAGATCAGCCCGGTTGAGAAGCCCATGGCACCATCGCGCATGGCTTGTTGTACCAGCGCTTGCATTTTTTGCAATTGTGCCGCGTCAGGTGTTATCGCTTTTTCGCCCAAAACAGCCTGGCGAACATCATTATGACCAATTAGCGATCCAACGTTTACAGATAGTTTGATACTATCTAACTGCTTGAAATATTTTCCCAGATCAACATTTGATGTGCCGCAATTCCCGGTGATAACGGTAGTAACACCATCATAAAGAAAGTTATCAGCAGTAGGTGTTTTCTTTTCGTCTCCTTCAATATGGGTGTGCACATCAATAAAGCCAGGTGCAATGATCAAGCCTGAGGCATTGATGGTTCTCTTAGCTTTATCTTTTGATAGATCGCCTACGCTAATGATCTTATTTTTAATGATGCCCACGTCCCCATAAAACCATGGATTGCCGGTGCCGTCGATGATCTTTCCGTTTTTTAGAATGATATCAAAATGCTGCTGGGCGAACCCGTTTATTGCCGTTAACAGCAATAAGATAATAAAGATCCTTTTTAGCATTCACGTTTAATATTTGGGCTCCTCAGACAATGTGTCAATTTTTATCCCGGATTTTTCACTCACAAACTTAAGAATCGTCGAATCTTTTTCGGCTGCATCCAATCCGTTCTGGAAATCCCAATCCATTCCGTCTTTAAATATAATGAGGGGATGCGGAGTTTCATTTTTTATAAAACTTACCGATTTGATTTGATCGTATTTATAAGATTTATCATTCACACTTAAAAACCAGTGAATAATCATTTTGTCTTTATAAATCTTTATGTTGTAATTCCATAAAAAACAATATCCCAATAGACCAAAGCACATAAAAAAGTATCCCATGTGTTTGACGACTTTAATCGATTTAAAGCCGCTTTTAAGATTGTTGTAAATAATATATTCATTCAAATTTTCTTTGAGAACAATCTTATTAACTATCATCATTAGATGACTGCAAGTTGCGCCAAAAGAAAAGATAATACCAAAACCAATCCACCAAAAATGATCAGGGAGCACTTGAAAAACGATCAGTTTATTTACTTCAATAAAAAGATGATTAATGGTATAAAGGAGATTCCCAATGAGGCAGCATGAAAGTATGAATATCAATAAAGTACCAAACCCTGTTACTATGTCTGTTTTTCGATATTTGGCTTTTAGATTCTCAAGGTCTTCTATCGATAAATTTTCCGGAGCTTAATAAGGGTATACTCTTGCAAGCCAGGCAAGAACCAATGGAACCAAAATTGAAACACCTACAGGGATTAACCAATTCATTTGGTATAGGCTTAAAGCTTATAAAATTTCCCAAACACGCCCAGCGGTAGTTTTACCCCTGACGTTGCCTGTAGGTAAAGCTCACCGGTTTCCAGATTTTGAACTTTCGGGTAGGAGCTTCTGATCAGGTTTTCGATGATCACTGATGAAAATCCAAGTGAATAAGCATTCAATATCAGGAAATGTTCTTCAGGGTCAAGTAATTGCACCACATCCTGCATCATCTCGTTGATGTGATCTTCCAGCTTCCATTTCTCGCCATTCGGCCCATGGCCATAAGCAGGTGGATCTAAGATGATACCGTTGTATTTTTTACCGCGTTTTAGTTCACGTTTTACAAATTTCAGCGCATCTTCCACCACCCATCGGATGTTGGTCAGTCCTGACAGTTCTTGATTTTCATTCGCCCAGTTGACTACCTGTTTGATGGAATCAACGTGTGTGGTATCTGCACCGGCCGCCTGAGCCGCTAATGATGCTCCGCCGGTGTAAGCAAACAGGTTGAGTACTTTGGGTTGAGGCGTCTTGAATTTTTTGATGACCTGCGATGAATAATCCCAGTTAACAGCTTGTTCAGGGAATATGCCCACATGTTTGAACGATGTTAGCGCCAGGCGGAATTTTATAGCGATTTCCGGATTTTTATATTCAATATGCCAGCGGTCGGGTATATTGATATTCTTTTTCACCCAGTCGCCCGAGGTAGCCGAGCGGCCTTTGAATTTGATATGATGTAACTTCTGCCATTCAGACTGCGGTAATTGCTTACTCCAAACCGCCTGCGGCTCCGGCCGGATCAAAATGACATTGCCAAAACGTTCCAGCTTTTCAAAATCGCCGCAATCAATCAGCTCATAATCTTTCCAGTGCATAGGTGTGAGAAGTTGGATCATGGGTTAGAGATTAGCGATTAGTTGATTAGAGATTAGTTACAAGGCGCAAATATAATTATTTCAATTTAGCCACTCCTAATCACTGATCTCTAATCTCTAACTCACAACTTTTCCCTCGCTGCTTTCATAAACTTGCTGGCGAATACAAAGTCGTTGAGTTCTTTATTGTCGGTATGGGCAATGTCGTGATTAGTACCTTCCCACCATTTTTGGCCGTTATAAAGGAATATGACATGATCGCCAATACCCATTACCGAGTTCATATCGTGCGTCACAACTACCGTAGTGATGCAATATTCCTCGGTCAGCTCGGCAATTAGTTCATCGATCAGGATGGATGTCAGCGGATCCAGGCCTGAATTGGGCTCATCCACAAACAGGTATTTTGGCTGCATGGAAATGGCACGGGCAATACCCACACGCTTTTTCATACCGCCGGATAGCTCGGAAGGGTACAGTTTATTTTTCCCTTCCAGGTTTACGCGCTTCAGGCAAAAATTGGCACGATCGAGTTTCTCCTCATTGCTTTGATCGGTGAACAGGTTGAGCGGGAACATGATGTTTTGTTCAACCGTCATCGAATCAAACAATGCCGAGTTTTGGAACAACATTCCGATCTCCTTACGGATATGCACCCGATCAGTGAAATGCATGTCGGTGAAGTTATGGCCATCATAAAGCACATCTCCATTTGTCGGCTCATGTAAACCTACAATGCATTTAAGCAAAGTAGTTTTGCCAGACCCTGATCCGCCTATAATAAGGTTGTTTTTGCCTGGCTTAAATGTAGCCGTTATGCCCCTTAATACCTCATTTTCGCCAAAGGTTTTATAAATGTCTTTAACTTCGATCATAGTAATACTTTGGAGATAATCAGGTCGGCAAAAAGGATCATGATACAGCTATAAACCACGCCGCGTGTGGCAGCCTGGCCGACTTCAAGCGCCCCGCCCGAAGTATAAAAGCCCTGGTAGGCGCAAATGGACGTAATAATAAATCCGAAAGCAAGTGATTTAACTGCACATACGGTAACGATAATAGTGTTAAAACCATCAGTCAAACCGGAAAGATAGTCGGTTGTTGATACCGTATCGGATGCTGCGCAGGCCAGATAACCGCCGCCTAATCCTAACAAAACGGAGATGATGACCAGCATAGGCACCATCGATACACCCGCGATTATCTTTGGTGATACAATATAGCCCGGAGTATTTACACCCATAATTTCCAGCGCATCGATCTGCTCGGTAACGCGCATGGTGCCTATTTGCGAGGCAATACTGGAGCCGATACGGCCGGCAAGAACCAGGGCAGATATGGTAGGGCTAAATTCCAATATTGTTGAATCACGTGTGATGCCGCCAACAACCGAACGCGGGACTAAATCACTTACCAATTGGAACGCTGTTTGTATAGTAGCTACCGCGCCAATAAAGACAGAAATGATGGCGATAATGCCCAATGAGCCTATGCCCTGCGATACCATTTCGCGCATTACTTCGGCCCAGTAGACTTTGAATTTCTCTGGTTTCCTGAAACTTAACCACAAAAGGAGTATATATCTTCCTAAACTATGAAACATTAAAAATTTTCTAAGGCGGTTAAAAATACATTTTTTCCGCTTTGGTTAGGCATTATTCACTTCTGTAATAATACTAAAATGGAGGCTTAATGTTTCAGGATCGACTTATTTAACGGTCTATGCCTGTATCAATCAGATAACTATCGTCGTAATAAAATAATAAATGCGATATTTATCACTTATCTAAACCTGTCAAATGAAACCACAATTGCTTGCCATTGCCTTACTGCTTTGCACTACTTATACTTTCTCTCAAACAAAGAATAATATTTCGCTGGTTTATGGTGCTAACATCAATAATGTTGATATACACGGTGCAATAGGCGACTATGGTTATAATGTTGAAACGGGGCAATTCTACGGCTTAAGTTATACCCGCAGCTTTACTAAAATATTTTCGGTGGAAACGGGATTGTCATATTCGACAAATAAAGTACAGTTGAATACTATAGGTGGATATGGAGAAAAAATATATAAAGGAGAGGTCCATATGTTATCTGTTCCAATTTTAACGAAATTTACTTTCCTGAAATATTTGTTCGGGCAATGTGGTATCTCAATCGATCATGAAACAAATTATTCTGCTGACCATATAGTAAATGACCAATCCGGCATTGGGATTGAAGCCGGCATTGGTGGAAAATACAATTTCGGCCCTGTTTCAATTTTTGCTGGTTCATACCTGCTCAACCACCGGTTTTATGGCAATAACAACCTCGTGGAATTTGGCGTAAAGTTTGGCCTGGGATATAATTTTTAATTGGCAGCGATATAAGCCTTCTTCGCCTGCTCGTCCAGGGACAATGGGAAACCCCGGTCCCAGTTGATCGACTTTAATTGGTAACTAGAGCCACGCATAACTGTGTTGTGAACCAACGATGAACCTTCATATTGTTTTATGCGCAAGGCCTGGGAGAAATTGCGGCGGTCAGTAAAGGTATATATCGCTTCTTCATAATATAGCCTGTCGTTGTAGCGCAGTGTGATCAGATACCGGCCGGTTTGTGTACGACGATTAAATTGCGGTAACTTAAGCAAATAGGTGCTTTGGCTATTTAATGCGCCGATAGTGACACTATTGGTATTGCCGACGAAACATCTGCAATCCATTAAGTCGTCATAATTGGTCACCTTTACTGATAAATTATAAATTGGCCTGGAGTCTTTGCTAACCAATACGCCCGAAAGGATCCTGCCGCCGGTGCCGATAAAATGAAACAGCGGCACATCGTCAGGCTCATTCGACAGTTCCCGGACGACATTAACAGGAGTATTTTTTTTGCTGTTAACCGCCATATTGTTTTTGACTGTCTTGAAAGGTTCTGAATGCTTTTCAGATTTTTTAGGTACTGCAACATGTTTCTTTGGCTCAATCTTATTAACCGCAGCAAGGCGATCCTGAGGCTCATCACTTGTTGCTTGAACCCGCTTTGGTGCTTCCCGGACATCCCCTTTGGCTGATAGATCAGTAGTTGGTTGTGCAGTAACAATTTTTGAGATATTGAAACTCAGGTTGGCGTTGGTTACCTGCAGTTGGCGCTTATCTTTTTCAAGCTTACCGATTTCATATTGGGACTGAAAAGACGTAATAGCCAGGTTGAGTATGGAGACTATAGTTACTGCAAAAATAATTTTGGTAACCAATACAGCTTCTTTCCTTATAGCTTCATTTTTGGTGCGCCAATCTTTTTTCAATAAGATGATGGCTATAATAGCTGTGCCTATTGCACCAATGATTTGTATTAGCAGCATTAACATTGCAGGCAGTTATTGTTAGTTCTAACACAACCCGCGAGCCCTATACTTTGTTTTTATTATTAACTAAATTTATTAATAACAGAAATAGTTAACTTCAAATCAATAGGGGCAATTGGCCAGTAGCTGTTTTAATCTATCTGCTTTGAAAGAAACAGACGGATTTTTAAGGTAAATTGATGTTTGATCTAACCGTTATTCGGGTTGATCCAACCCGAATGGGCTTGCTATGATTAATCAAATAATTTTTTACCCCTTATGATTAAGGTTGCAATAATTAACACTAGCGGTGTTACACATACAACGATTCCGATTAATGTTTGCGAGTTCATGATAAAATTATTTTAGGGTTAAATACTTTTATAATATCATGTGCAATAAGTGTTCCTATTTAAAAAAATGCGTTGATTATGCTGGTATTACACTTAAAATTGATTTTTCAATAATAACTAATAGGCAAAAAATACATAATTCGGGGAGTATATTCTACAAAGAGTCTTCTCACGGCTACTTAACCGGTGTAAACAGTTGTAAAATCGTTTACCGTTAATTTTCCCCATTTTACCGAGATTTTGTTCGTACTTCCCAAAAAGCATAATAACTTGTCCCGTAATAGAAATTAGATTTGTATCAACAACAGCAGGATAAAACCGAAACTAACACAAAAAATGAAAAATGCAGTAATAACCGGAGCAACTAAAGGCATGGGACGAGCAATCGCCATAGCCTTTGCAAAAGAAGGGGTTAACCTGGCTGTTTGTTCCAGGAAGGATAGTGAATTGGAGGAATTTAAACAGGAGCTTCTGACAATCAATCCACAGATAAAAGTATTTACACAGGTAGCCGACGGCAGTGTAAAAGATCAGTTGCTCAAATTTGCCGGCGCCGCCGAACAGGAACTGGGATTTATCAGCGTCATAGTAAATAACCTTGGTATGTTTGACCCGATCAGCATACTGGATGAAAGCGGGGCTGCTTTTGAAAAGCAGATGAATACCAACTACATGCCTGCATACCATTTATACCGCTATTTCGGTAAAAGTATGATCGCAGCACGCGACGGGCATATCTTCACCATCTGCTCGGTTGCAGCGCTTGGTCCTATTGCCGCCGCAGGGACGTACAGTGTAACAAAAGCTGCGCTACTAAGTCTCAGTAGAGTAATGCGGCTGGAGATGATGCCTCATAATGTGAAAGTTACGGCGGTTATCCCTGGCTCAACACTAACCAACTCGTGGGAAGGCACCACGATACCTAAAGACCAATTTGTATTACCGGAAGATATAGCCTCGGCCATTGTAAATGTTTACAAAATGAGCCCCGGCGCTAATGTAGATGAACTAATAATAAAACCCGTTGGGGGACAAATATGAAAACTGATTTAAACATAAATAAAATGGACAGGAAACTATATCGCGACGAATACCACAAAAAGATTGCTGGTGTTTGTGCCGGCCTTGCCGAATATTTCAATATAGATGTTGCCATAGTACGTGTGATATTCGTGCTGGCGCTTATATTTCACGGGGGCGGCCTTTTAATATATATCATATTTTGGATCGTGCTGCCCAAAAAGCCGCTTTTCATCGATCCAAATGTCGATTACAGGGTGCCTCCGCAAAACCCGATGGATAGCGGAAGCCAATTTACAGGTGCGCCTTATGCCAATACTAATCCCGGCGCGCCATTCGCTAATCAATCGTTCCCAAATCAGCCATACCAGGCGCCGCGTAATAGTACTTCACTGGTTGCCATTGTTTTTGGAGTAGTGTTGATTATGATTGGGGGCTCTATTCTGCTGAACGATTTTGATATATTCCCGGACTGGGATTTTGAAAGACTATGGCCTGTGATACTGATCGTGGTGGGATGCGCCATTATGATATCGGGCGAACGTAAAAAGCCGTGGGAACAAGTAGACTGGAATAAAACAAATACAGTTGAAGAAAAACCGGCAGACGATGCTGCTTCTGAGGCAAATCCACCGGCCGATAACACACCTACGGTATAACCTTAAACATTCAAAATCATGAGAAACGATAAACTGATACCAGGCATGATCCTGGTGATGATCGGCGCTATATTTCTGCTGCATAATTTTGGGTACATCCATTTTCATTGGTATAACCTTATTCATCTGTGGCCTATATTTTTAGTGATCGGCGGTGTAAACCTGGTGTTTGCAAACAACAGATCAGCCTGGGCTACCATCCTTAAAATAGCGGTTGTAATTGCTGGTTTTGCCCTCATTATATTCGGCAACTTTAATGACAGGTATAACAGATGGTGGTGGCCGCATTATACTTATCATCATAGCGATAATAATGACGATAGTGACGATGACGACGATAATGATGATAACACTGACAGCGGGCGACTTGTTAAAACACATGGTAACAGCACCTTCAATCTTCCTTACGACCAGGCTATAAAGGTTGCTCAACTTAATATCGCCGGTGGTGCAACAAGCTATCAGTTGAGCGATACCTCTAACCAGTTGTTCAATGCTGTTACACAGGAAACCGTAGGTAACTACGACTTGAACCATCATATTGAAGATTCTGTATATGTAGTTGACTTTCAGATGAAAGACAGCAAGCATGGGTTCAATTTTGATGGCGACGATAATCATGGGAACAAAGTGGATATGAAACTGAACCCTAACCCGATATGGAACGTTAAGCTTGATGCCGGCGCAACTGACGTAAAATTTGATCTTTCAAAATTTAAGATCAAAACAATAAAATTAAACGGCGGCGCAGGCTCATTTGCTATAAAATTGGGTCAGCCGCTTAATACTACCGATATTAATATCTCTACCGGTGCTGCTAGTGTCAAATTTACCATTCCGCAAAATGCGGCATGCCGTATCAGTAAATCTTCGGCCTTCTCATCTGATGATTTTGAAGGATTTACCAAAAAAGGAGATGGCGACTATGAAACACCTGGTTTTGACGCTGCAAAAAATAAATTCTATATCCACTTTAGTGGCGCCATGTCAGGCTTCGAAGTGAAGAGATACTAAAATTCAGTTGTAAAGTTTGAAAGTTGTAATGTTGAAAGGTTATGCCTGGACACATTACAACTTTTTGGTTTTATACGTAACATTGAGAAGTTGAAACATTCTAACCAGTGATCATGGCAAATGAATACTTCCTTGTAATAAACGGCAAACCTGAAGGGCCCTTTAGCATACAACGGCTAAAGGATATGCCCGTTCAGCCATCCGACTTCTTAAAAACGGCCGAAATGGTCGACTATAAGGAAGCGCATGAGATTGCCGAATTGCGGGAGCTGTTTCATTTTAGAGAAAGATCAGTAATCCCCCAATACTTTGCAGGGTTCGATCAGCGATGGATGGCCTCGGCGCTGGATTGGTTTTTTGTGGGCGGCGGGTTTATTGTTCTTGCCTTCCTCGCGGCATATATTATTGAGGATAAAACCGCCAGGCTGATAATCGCTTTAAGTATCCTGGCGCTTGTGCCTATCACCAAGATCATCTATCATATTGTAATGGAATGCTCGCCAAAGCAGGCAACATACGGCAAGCAGATCCTCAAAATAAAGGTTTGCGATCTTGAAGGTAAACGAATAAGTCCAGGAAGGTCGATAAGCAGAAACCTGTTCAAAATATTTTCATTGATCACCATTGTCGGCTATCTCCTTAGCTTTTTTAACAAAAGACAGCAATGCCTGCATGATATCATGGCGGAGACGCTGGTGGTAAAGGATCGGCTTATTTAGTAGCAGTCGCAGTGGCAGTAGTAGTTTTGACGATTTCTGACTGCCACTGCAACTGCCACTTATCTAAACGGCGTCTGATAACGAAGTAAACGTAAAATCCCGTATCCTCATCGGCGGTATTAACGCACTTGAGAAGGACTCGCCGCTTACTGCGCGTTCAGGTTTGCCTAATGCATCGAGGTTATTCAGCATGATCACCGGACTTTCGTTAAAGCGCATATTTTTTATCGGGAATTTGATCTTACCGTTCTCAATGTAAAATGTACCATCACGGGTCAGGCCGGTAAATAACAAAGTTTGCGGGTCAACCGGGCGGATATACCACATCCGGGTAACCAATATACCTTTTTCCGTTCCCTTTATCAGGTCTTCCAATGAGGTGTTGGTGCCATCCATAATAATACTATCTGGTGAAGGCACAGCTTTTACGCCCTGTTTTTGTGCCCAGTAACGCGAATATTGCAGGTTTTTAAGCACCCCTTTTTCAAACCAGCTAACTTTTTCCTGCGGACGGCCATCGCCTGCCCAGCTTGAAGTAGGCAATTCCGGATTGGATGGATCGGAATAAATATTTACCCGTTCATCAACCAGTTTCTCGCCCAGTTTGGTTTTGCCACCAGGTTTGCTCAAAAAGCTGCGGCCTTCATCTGCGCTCCGTGCATCTAATCCGCCATAAAGTTGTTCTAACAAGACTATGCCTGCTGCAGGCTCTAAGATCACGGTATATTTTCCGGGTTCAATGGCCTTGGCACCTTTGGAGGCTACAGACTTTTGCGCTGCGATCTTGGTAAATGCCAACGTATCCAATTTGCTTACTTCATTGAAGTCTTTGGTTGAATAGCCCGAACCGGTTCCATCCTCACTACGCAGCGTTATCGAAAAACTGGCATCGGTTGATATATTGTAAGCAAACAAGCCATGCGAGTTCATCATGGCCGAAAAGTTTGCACTGTTTTGTAAATATCCGGCAGCGATCAGTTTGTTGTCTTTCGCTACCTGAAGCGTCTCGCTGACTTTATCGGTGCGGAACTTTGGGTCGATATCTGCAGTAGCCTGATCGAAAGCTTTTGAGCGCGGTGCATAAGTTTGAGGGCCTAAAAATGATACGAACTCTGGATTTTCCGGTGCATAATTGGCCAATTCTTCCGATTGGCGCACTGCTTTTTCAATGGCAGCGTCAGTATATTCATTGGTGGTCACAATGCCTAGTTTTTTGCCATAGGCAGAGGAGATCACCATACTGGTTTGGCTAATGGAGCCGCTGGTAGAAACAGTGTTTCGTGCATAGCGTAAATTTCCGGCATCCGAGCCGCTTATGTTTATTTCACATTCATCGGCTTTTGAATAGCTAAGCGCTTTTTTTAACAGCGTGCGGCATTCTTCTTCGGTTAAAATAGCCATATATCTTAGATTTTTCTTTTTGTATTGATTACGTTAACTCCCTTAAATAATGAGGTTGATGAACCGTGTGATACGGCGCTTACCTGCTCTGGCTGACCTTTGCCATCAAAGAACGACCCGCCTAAACGATAATCACGCTTGTCGCAAACTGCGGCGCATGAATTCCAGAACTCCTGAGTATTGGATTGGTAAGCCACATCATTTAGCATACCTACAATCTTTCCGTTCTTGATTTCATAATAAAGCTGACCGCTGAACTGGAAGTTGTAGCGCTGCTGATCGATAGAGAATGAGCTGTCGCCAATAATATAAATGCCTTTTTCTACATTTTTGATCATATCATCCACACTTAGCGGATTCTTGCCCGGCTGCAGTGACACGTTTGGCATACGCTGAAATTGCACATCACTCCAGCTATCAGCATAACAACAGCCTTGTGACTCTTTCAATCCAATAATATGTGCCTGATCGCGGATAGCCTGGTAATTCACCAGTATACCGTCTTTAATAATATCCCATTTCTTGGCTTCAACGCCTTCATCATCATAACCCACCGCACCTAGCGAACCTGGCTGTGTTTTATCGGCTACGATGTTGACATTCTTGCTTCCGAAATTGAATTTACCCGACTTCCATTTATCTAAAGTGAGGAAGCTGGTTCCTGCAAAGTTGGCCTCGTAGCCGAGCACACGGTCGAGCTCCGAAGGGTGGCCGACTGATTCGTGTATAGTCAGCCATAAGTGACTTGGGTCCAGAACAAGATCGTATTTACCTGCCTCAACTGATTTAGCTTTTATTTTCTCTGCTACTTGCGGTGCGCCTGCTTTTGCATCTTCGAGCATATCGTAGCGGTCGCGGTAACGGGTAGTAATGCCATGTAATTTATCGCTTTCGCGTGGCTCAAGATACTCGTAGCCCATGCCGCGCGGTGCACTTAAAGACTGACGGGTTTCAAAGTTGCCGGTCTTGTCATCAATTTTTGTGATGGCAAATGTTGGCCAGATACGATGAATATCCTGATCGATATACGAGCCTTCGGTGGATGCATAATACTTTTGCTCATTTACCAAAAAGATGATCGAGTTGACATAGTTGGCACCGCCTTTTAACGCTGCATCGTTTACCGATAACAACAAGTCGGTTTTTTCCTTCATCGGTACTTCAAACCCGTTCTTTTCAATTGGAGTTTTCCAGCTTACTTCACCGAAGCCTTTTTGGGGGACCAACTGCACAGGCTCGGCCTGTATGCGCGAATTCTCTTTGGCAATAGCAACAGCCATGGCTGCAGCTTTGGCAATGCTATCGTTGTCCAGTTTGTCAGTCGCCGCAAAACCCCAGCATCCATTGGCAATTACGCGGATACCCATGCCGAATGACTCGGTATCTACCAGGTTTTCTACCTTGTTTTCGCGGGTAATAACATATTGGTTCAGATATCTGCCAATACGTACATCGGTGTAAGTTGCGCCTTTTGATTTTGCGGCGTTGAGAGCCACATCGGCCATTTTCTTTTTGAGCGCTGTATCGGCGCCGTTGAGTATACCGTTAGGTTGAACGGGCGAGCCAAAGACCGGTATCCGGCTGAGCATAGTGGCACCAAACCCCATGCCCGTAAGGTAAAGGAAGTCTTTTCTTTTCAAGTCAGTAATTATTAGTTACTAAAGATAGAAAGCAGCTTCAAGAATACGAAGCGCTAATGAAAATAAAATCAATACCTTATGGAAAAATCACCCTGTTAGGGGGATGGTTATGAGTTCAGCGCATACATAATAATGTTTACACCAAACCTGGTATTATCCTCAGCCAGGAAGCGTTTGTTGCGATAATCATAGTCCCATTCGCAGCCATAATCCTTATTGCTATACAAAACAGCTATGCGCCCGTTTATCTCGATAGCCTTCAGGTAATCATGTACCAGGTCGTCGCCCCAGCCATTTAATTCAAAAGAGGTAGTTGGCGGGCCCTTATCAAAACTGAAAAAAGAATGATATATTTTATGGTTGTTCGGGATCTTTTTCAATGCCGCCGGCCCAAAAATAGCCGACATCTGTGCTGCGAACGATTTGGCAAAAAGACCGTCAATGTCATGATTGCAATCATCGGCAAAAACAAAGCCGCCGTTTTGCACATATTTTTTGAAGTTGGCACGTTCCTGCGCATCAAATTGAACCAGTTTATGCCCGCTGATGTAGGCAAAAGGGTAAGAGAAAATATCATTGCTGCTAAGCGGTATCACCTTTTCATGTGGATCGAACGAGATAGTCGTATACTCAAGTAATGAATTGAGAAGATTTGACGGCATGCGTTGATCGGTATCCCAGTCGCCTGAGTGATAACTAAAACGCATGAAAGTAAACTTCGATCCGAATGACATTTTTGAAAAATTTAAAAGTAGTACAAAATTTTATGCGAAACTCACTTTTGTATGAAAGGACTGTAAACTTTTAGATACTTTATTTGATTTTTGATAAAAACGTATGGTATTTAAGCAAAAGCGTAATATCTTGTGTTGTTGACTAACCGACTACGCTCAGCCGCTGGTCGACGGGTGAGTCAAGTATGCGACTGTGTATTAAATTAGCATCAAACAAATAACCTTGGAACTCACAGAAAAAGATATAAAAACGCTGCTTGCCAGGTTGCCCCAGCTAAAAAGCGAGATACAAAAAGTAATAGTGGGGCAGGACCATATACTTGACGAGTTATTGGTTGCCTTCCTGGCCGGGGGGCATTGCCTGCTGGAGGGCGTACCCGGATTGGCAAAAACGCTGATCGTGAAAACTATGTCGCAGGCCTTGCATCTTTCGTTCAGGCGTATACAATTTACTCCCGACCTGATGCCGACTGATATTATCGGTACAGAGATATTAGAGGAAGACCACACTACAGGCAAACGTTTTTTTAAGTTCAATAGAGGGCCTTTGTTTGCCAACATCATTTTGGCTGATGAGATTAACCGCACGCCGCCAAAAACGCAATCGGCATTGCTGGAGGCCATGCAGGAATTTGAGGTAACTTACGGCGGGGAAACTTATCCGTTGGATAGGCCTTTTTTCATCCTGGCCACACAAAATCCCATTGAACAAGCCGGTACTTATCCACTTCCGGAAGCACAATTGGATCGGTTTCTTTTGTTGGTAAAAATAGGTTACCCAACAGCAAAGGAAGAATTTGAAATTTTGAACCGTACAACAGGAGCGCAAAAAGCAGATGTAAAAGCGGTGATCTCGGCAGAAGAAATTTTGCAGGCACAGACTTTGGTACGACAGGTAAATATCAGCGAAGACTTGATAAAATATGTGAGCAGCCTGATACGTGCCACGCGCCCGGATACAACTGATGTAGACTATATAAAGGAATGGGTGAGATGGGGCGCTGGTCCGCGGGCAGGGCAGGCACTGATATTAACTGCAAAAGCGAGGGCGTTACTGAAAGGCAGATATTCAGTGATCATGGAAGACCTGCAAACTATGGCGGCCCCGGTTTTGCGCCACCGGATATTGCTGAACTTTAAAGCCGAGGCAGAAAATATCACAACAGATATGGTAACGGCCGAGCTGTTGCAGGCAATAGAACGGGTAAGCCCGATATAATGTTAGGATGGCGCGGGACGGTCGGCATAAATAAATCTGAAATCGTAAATCTTAATTCGTAATTCCACATCGTGCAACTCGATCCAAAAGTATTGATGACGATTAAGAATTTGTCTTTGCTGGCGAAAACCGTTGTTGATGGCTTTATGATCGGTTTGAATAAGAGCACGGTGAAAGGCCCGGGGTTGGAGTTTAGCCAGTACCGCAGCTACCAGCCGGGAGATGATCTGCGCTGGCTCGACTGGAAAATGTATGCGCGATCAGACCGGTACTACATTCGCGAGTCGGAAATCGAAACAAACATATCGGTAAGATTCCTGATCGATGCAAGTGCATCTATGGATCACAAGGATAGCAATGGTGTTAAAAAGATCGACTACGCGCGTTGCCTGGCAGCGTCTCTTGCTCATTTAGCCAATTTGCAGGGTGATTCTGTTGGATTGTATACTTTGGCTAATGGGCAATTGTTTTCCATGGCATCCAAAGCAGATCCGCAACATTTACAACGATTGTTCTATCAATTGGACCAGGTACAGCCTGCGGGGAAGTTTACACAACCGGTTCATTATAAAGAATTGTTTGCCGGGTCGGGACGAAAAGAGTTGCTGATTTTTATTACGGATATGTACCAAAGTAATGGCGAGATCAATCAGTTGCTGGATTCGCTATCGGCACTAAAGCATGAGATCATTGTTTTTCATCTGATGGGACAAAATGAACTCAATTTTAATTTTGAAGGTTATGGTGCATTGGAAGACCTGGAAACAGCTGAAACGATTGCTATCAACGCGAAACAAGTAACAAATGAATACAAGGAAGCACTGGAAAAACATCTCTCAGCAATCAGGATGCAATTACTTGGGAAACGGATTTTTTACAGAATGATTGGCACCAATCAACCGTTGGATGAAGCGTTGAGAGATTTTTTGATACAGCGAAATAAAGGGTAAAATGAAGGTTAAAGGTAAAAGGATAAAGGTATTTTAAAAATTATGACCGAAACAGCCTATTCACAATTGACTATTCACCATTCACCATTCACTACACACCATTCACCAGATAAATGATTTTCCTTCACCCCATATGGTTTCTTGCATTAGCGGCGATAAGCGTCCCCGTTGCAATACACTTGTGGAACGTTCGAAGAGGGAAAACACTGAAGGTGGGTAGTATAGCGCTGATAATAGCAGCATCACAGAAAAGAAGCCTAAGTGTGCGATTAAACAATGTGCTGTTGCTGCTTTTGCGCGGTTTATTGTTGATCTTATTGGCTTTTATTCTTGCCATGCCATTATGGAGTAGAAACAGTAATGCATCCAAATCAAAAGGTTGGATATTGATCCCAAAGGGAAGTGTTAAGGAAGTTTATCAAAGGTTTAAACCGAAGGTCGATTCTCTCACTAAAGTAGGTTTTGAATTCCATTATTTCAATAAGGGTTTTGCCAAAGAAGACTTTAATAAGGCGTTATCGGATACAACAAATTACCAGAACTCTAATGCTTCTTATTGGACCTTAGCACAACAACTAAACGGTCAAATCGCACCTTCTCTAACCGCGTATATTTTTTCATCAAATAATGCAATTCATTTTACCGGGGAAAAGCCGCAGGTATCTCTAAATCTTCATTGGCAAATCTACACGTCCACTGATTCAGCAAGCAGATGGATTGAAAAAGCCTGGCTAACCAATACCGGTTATATTAAAGTAGTTGAGGGTAACAGCAATCCATCCGGCACATCTTATAAAAGTTATACAATCCGTTCAGGAGATCAGTCAACTAATTTTGCGGTACATACCGACAATGGGAAGTTATCGGTCGGCTTTAAAAACTCAAATGAGACTGCTCCCGTTGATACCTCAATATGGCGATTTGCAATTTATGCTGATAAAAACAGCCCGGATGCAGGATATTTAAAAGCTGCATTGCAATCGATCATTCAATTTACCAGTCATAAAGCGGTTATTAAACAATATAACGAAGCGGGGCAGGTACCGTCAAAACAAAATTGGCTCTTCTGGTTATCCACCAAACCAATGAATAAACAAGCGCAATATGATAATCTGTTTATTTATGAAAACGGGAAAATCAACCACAGCTATTCCTGGATAGAAGCTGTACCATCTAATCAAAAGATTGCATCATATAAGTCATTCATAGCAAACGATAAAGGCTTTGCAGTATGGAAAGATGGTTTTGGCAATCCGGTTTTGAGCCTGGAAAAGCAATCGGGGGGAAATTTATACCATTTTTATAGCCGCCTTGATCCGTCCTGGAGCGATTTGGTTTGGAGCGATGAGTTTCCAAAAATGTTGTTAAAGCTGATAGTTGGCCCTAACAAAGAACCTGATCCAAAGTATGATAAGAGAATTCTGAGCGACCAACAGATAATGCCTGTTATTACTAATGAAAGTACGGTGTCGGTAGAAAAGGTTGCAGATCACATCGATCTGACGCGATATATATGGTTGCTGTTAGCCTTGATGTTTTTTGCAGAACGATGGCTGGCACATCGTAGTACATCTAAACCCAGATTGAAGAATGGCTGAACAGGGGAAAAATAAGATAGACCAGTTAAGGCAACGATATATTATATACCAGTTGCTGGGCGATGCTTTTTTTGCCGCCGGCCTGGCCGCTTTGATCTGGAGTTTTTGCTATATCCTTTACACACTGGCGTGGATTTGGGGCGTCCTGATATTCCTGGCGATCTTTGGTCTCAGTCTTTTACTAAGCCGGTGGTGGGAGATGGATATAAGGCCGATCACGATTTTTCTAAATCTGAAATATCCAGACTTGGAAGAAAGCAGCGAACTCGTATTGAAAGAACCGTCGACCCTTAATCTGCTCGAAAAAATGCAACTGGCACACGTTGACAATATTTTGGAGTCGGTGCCTTTAATACAAAGAGAATTTACCTATCGCCTTCGGTTAGGCATCTTGTTTTTCCTGGTGATGCCTGTTTTTTGCTGGGAGATCACCTGGTTGCACAATGACTGGAGGATCGAGCGCCTCAAAAAAAATACTCCTGTAATCGGATCAACGAAAAATAATATTGTTGAAAAGATATTGCCACAGGTGAGCGCTGTCGATATTAAAATTTCGCCACCTGCCTATACCCGCAAAGCTGCCCGCGAACAGGATAGATTTACTATAGATGCCGAAGAAGGTAGTGCAGTTACCTGGAGGCTGAGCCTTAACGTTCAGGCTAAACAGGTTGAACTGATCTTTAATAGTGGCGAGAGAATGCGGTTGAAAAATACGACTGAAAGTGATTATGAAGGGCGAAAACTGATCAGTAAATCAGGATTTTACCAGGTGAGTATTGATGGCAAGCTGTCTGATCTTTACCAATTGCAGGCGCTTAAAGATAATCCGCCGGTCATTCATATCAAGACGCCGCAGCAGTATACCTACATCGATGCTGGTGAAGCACCGCGCGTACCTATCAATGCTATTTTGGATGATGATTATGGTATCAGCAATGCTTTTATTTATACTACGGTTGCAAAAGGAAGCGGTGAAGCAGTGAAGTTTAAGGAACAAAAGATCGATTTCGGAACTTCTTTCGGCAGTCAAAGCCCACATTACGATCTGCAGAAAACCATCAATCTTCCTTCGCTGAACATGGAGCCGGGCGACGAACTTTATTTTTATGTACAAGCACAGGATAACCATAACCAGCAAAGCCGAAGCGATGTTTATATCGTTTCTTTGCAGGACACGGCGCAGCTATTGAGCATGGACGGCCTGATTGGCGGCGTGAATGTGAAACCAGAATTCTTTAGAAGCGAGCGCCAGATCATCCTCGACTCAGAAAAGCTGCTGCGCGACAGAGACAGTATAAGTAAGGAAACCTTTAATACCCGAAGTAATGAATTAGGCAACGATCAAAAATTATTGCGCCTGCGCTATGGCAAGTTTTTGGGCGAGGAGGCGGAATCCGACATTAACCCGAAAGAGGAACAAAATGATGCTGTGTCGGATCCGAACAACTTTGGCAATGCAGCCGTAGTACTGGATAAATATGCTGACAAGCACGACAATGCCGAAGACGCCCAGTTTTTTGACCCGGGAGTAAAGGCACAATTAAAAGCTACTTTAACAGAAATGTGGAAAGCTGAATTACAACTACGTTTGTATAAGCCCGAAGGTGCATTGCCATTTGAGTACAAGGCTTTGCGCCTATTAAAAGATTTGCAGCAAAAATCGCGGATGTATGTTGCTAAAACCGCTTATAATCCTGCGCCGTTGAAAATGGAGAAACGATTAACCGGTGATCTGAGCAAGATCATCCAGCCGATAGACCGTCAAACCATAAAAACAGGTAGCGATGGGTATGTCGCGCTAAAAAATGCAGTCGGTGTTTTGGAATCATTGAAATATGAAAAAATCAGCAGCAACGCAAATATTCATACCCTTCAAGTCGCAAACCAGCAACTAAGCGAAAAGGCCACAACACAGCCGGAACTTTATTTGCCAGCGGTAAGCGCTTTGCGCAAAATCATTTCTACAGGCAAAGCAAAAAGCGGTGATATCAGTGCCATAGAAAAGGTCATACAACGAATATTACCTGCGGGTAAACTGCTTCCGTCGGCAGCAGGCGATGCTGCGGACATGGGTCTTTCTTCCGGATATTATAAAAACCTGGGTAACAAATGAGCTGGACCATCATCGTTTTGATCATTTGTTGTGTGCTTGCTGCCTTTACAGTATGGAAAGAAGTTAATCGACCTAAAAAAGCACACCTTGTACTGCGAATCATTACGTCAGTTTTGGCGGTTATTGCATTGGCTTGCATTATATTGCCAATAAGTTATAATAGAGATATTACTATTGCTGACGACCATGCCGCGGCTTTGCTTACTCCCGGCTTTGATCCGGATAGTCTGGCCAACTATAAAAGTGATCAACTCTTTACGGCAGACAGGTCAATCCCAAAATCCTATCCACAGGTAAAACTGGTCCGACTGGATGAATTTAAAACCGGTGGCCTGGTGCCTGCCAAAGTGCATATATTAGGATATGGATTGAATGAAAATGAATTGAAACAGTTGGATAAATTGCCAGTGATATTTCATCCATCGTTGTTGCCAGGTGGTATAATTGATATTAATTGGAATCCGAAGCTGAGAACTGGTGAGAAGTTGATAGTTCAGGGCACATATAACAACACTGGTTCAAAAGCTGTCAAACTAGTTCTAAAAGGCTTAAGCACGCAATTAGATACTGCTATTATTCCGGCTAAAGGCAGTAGGGACTTTGAACTTGCCTCACTTCCCAAAAGCGAGGGGAGGGCGGTTTATCATTTGTTGGCGATAACGGGAGCCGATACAATTGAGAATGAAAACCTCCCGGTTGAGATCAATCCGATTCAACCGTTAAAAGTGTTGATTCTATCTGCCTCGCCAGATTTTGAAACCAAGTTTTTGAAAAACTGGCTTGCCGAAAATGGCTATGAAGTAGCTGTTCGGTCGACCATCAGTAAAGATAAGTTCAGCAGTGAATATGCGAATATGCAGCCGGTTAAAACAGAGCGCTTGAATGCGGGCATACTGGAGCAATTTGATCTGGTGATTGGCGATCTATCAATATTGAAAACAGAGGGCACGTTAAAATCTGGGGTGATTCAAAAAGGTTTGGGTTTAATTATACGTGCCGATAGCTTATCAAAAGGATCGTCATGGCTGCAAACCAATTTCCCGGTTGAAAAACTTGCCGTTAAAAATCCTTCTCCTCTCGCTTTGAACATCCGTGGAATGAGTAAATCAGCACCGTTAAAAACTGACCAAACTTTTATCCATGAAATGCCCGCTACTCAAGCCTTGTTGACTGATGGGCAAAACCATAGTGTGGTAAGCTCGTCTCTTGCAGGCTCTGGTCGCCTGGTGTTTACAGCTATCACTAATACCTATAACTGGATGCTTGCCGGAGATAAAGATGATTATGCTGCATTCTGGTCACTGCTGATCAAAAATGCGGCGCGTAAAACGCATTTTCCCGAAAGTTGGAATGTTGCCGGGTTCCCAACGGTAAATGAACCGGTCGATCTGCAATTACAATCAGCACAAACACCTGTGAAGGTTTTGGCAGATAACTCAGTGATTGCTCCAACTCAAAATCCGGAGATTCTTTTTGAATGGAATAATAGCTATTGGCCCGCACCAATAGGCTGGCATAGTATCAAACAAAATAATGGTCAGGCACAGTGGTGGTATGTATATGGTAGAGGTGATTGGAAATCAGTGAAGGCTGCCGAAAAATTGACCGCAACAAGGCATTACGCCAGTGCAAATCCGGTAAATAGCTTTGTAACAAAACAGATACATGAAAAGATGCGAATTGAAGTGCCGAAAATATATTTTTATATGTTGCTATTGGCCGCGTGTACATACTTGTGGGTTGAGGCAAAATTAATTAACTGAACAAATCATAAAGGAGAAATAACTTGAGAAGACGAGATTTTATCTATCTGTCGGGCTTGGGGGCGGGCGCTATGCTGCTGCCCGACCTGAAGGCCTTCGGCAAATCCATCGACGCACGGCAATTGTTGGACGGTGGCATCGACGTGAAAGCCAAAAAGGAATTGGCCGATGTCGCCCTGAATACAGCCAAATCAAAAGGTGCTTCTTATGCCGATATCCGAATCGGCCGTTATCTGAATCAATTCGTTGTAACCCGCGAGAACAAAGTGCTGAATGTAGCGAACACGGAGTCGTTTGGCGTGGGTATCCGGGTAATTGTTAATGGTTGCTGGGGCTTTGCGGCAGGTAACGTGGTGAACAAAGATGGTGTTGCTAAAACAGCCGAAAGGGCAGTGGCAGTTGCTAAGGCCAATGCAAAAGTAGGCGGCGCGCCAGTACAGCTAGCCCCTCAAAAAGGCTATGGCGAAGTAAGCTGGAAAACTCCGATCGAAAAAAACGCCTTTGAGGTGCCTATCAAGGAAAAAGTGGATCTGCTGCTGAATGCCAATTCAATCGCTATGCAGGGCGGAGCCAACTTTGTGAACTCCAACCTGTTCATGGTGAATGAGCAGAAATATTTCGCTTCGACCGACGGCTCTTATATCGATCAGGACGTTCACCGCATCTATCCTGCATTTAATGTCACCAAAATCGATTCATCGCAGGGTAGTTTTGAAACCCGCCGCTCGTTAAGTTCTCCGGTGGGAATGGGTTACGAATACCTTACTCCGCTTGACAATGATAAAGTAACCGGCGTTACCACCCGTTACAAACATCGTTATGATATGCTTGAGGATATAAAAGCTGCTGCTCAACAAGCCGGAGAAAAGATAAAAGCTAAGTCAGTTGATCCTGGTAAATATGATATGGTGCTTGATCCAAGCCATTTGTGGTTGACGATCCACGAATCAATAGGGCACCCAACCGAGCTTGACCGTGTATTGGGTTATGAAGCCAACTTCGCCGGAACAAGCTTCCTGACTTTGGATAAATGGAAATCAGGTAATTTCAATTTCGGCAGCAAGCAAGTAAATATTGTGGCTGACAAAACTCAAGTTGGTTCATTAGGGGCTGTAGGTTATGATGACGAAGGTGTGAAATGCAAAAAATGGGACCTGATAAAAGATGGCGTTCTGGTAAACTATCAAGCCATCCGTGATCAGGCGCATATCATCGGACTGAAAGAGTCTCAGGGATGCTGTTATGCTCAAAGCTGGCAGGATGTGCAGTTCCAGCGTATGCCGAATGTGTCGCTGCAACCGGGAAAGACACCTTTGAGTGTGGATGATATGATCAAAAATGTAGAAAAAGGGATTTATATCATAGGTGATGGCTCATTCTCTATCGACCAGCAGCGTTACAATTTCCAGTTTGGCGGACAATTATTTTACGAGATAAAAGACGGCAAAATAGTTGGCATGCTGAATGATGTGGCTTACCAGGCCAACACCCGTGAGTTCTGGAACTCATGTGCACAGGTTTGTGACGAAAAGGATTATCGTTTAGGCGGTGCATTTAATGATGGTAAAGGCCAGCCGAGCCAGTCGAGCGCGGTATCTCATGGATCATCCACTGCACTGTTTAAAGGAGTTAATGTAATCAATACAAAAAGAAAGATCGGATAGTCATGCCTATATTAAGTAAAGAAGAAGCACAAACAATATTGAAGAAAGCGCTTAGTTATTCAAAAGCCGACGAATGCGAAGTGAGCCTGAACGGCAGTGAAGGTGGCAATATCCGTTATGCTTTAAATGCGGTTTCAACAGCAGGCGATATCAGCGTGATGGGGCTTGCGGTAACCTCAGTTTATGGCAAAAAAGCCGGAACCGCGACCATTGATGAATTCGATGACGCTGCTTTGGAACGTGTAGTGCGCCGTTCGGAAGAGCTGGCGCAACTGGCCCCACCCAACCCTGAATATATGTCGATGCTCGGTCCGCAAACATTTGCCGAATCGATTACCTACAATGCTAATACTGCAGCAATAACACCCGAAAGTCGCGCCGAAATGGTGGCCAAAAGCTTATCGGTAACTAAAGAAGCGAAGCTTACAGCAGCGGGTTTCCTGGAAAATTCGAGCGGCTTCAGCGCAATTATGAACTCGAAAGGGTTGTTCGCTTATAATAAAGGTAGCGATGTTACTTTTTCGGTTACTACGCGTAACCAAGAAGGCACTGCATCAGGTTATGCAGCGCGCGGCTTTACTGATGTAACTAAGCTGGATACATTTTCGGCTACCAAAGTTGCCGCAAGTAAAGCAATAGGCTCGGTAGGAGCGAAGGCTATTGAGCCTGGGAAATATACCGTGATCCTGGAGCCGGTGGCCGCCACTTATATGCTGGAAAACCTATTTCGCTTCGATGCGCGCAGCGCCGAAGAAGGCCGCAGTTTCCTGAGCAAAAAAGGCGGAGGCACCCGTTTGGGCGAACAACTGATGGATGAAAAGGTAACTATTTATTCTGATCCATTTAATCCTGAATTGCCCTCAGCAACCTGGGGTGGCGATGGCTTGCCGCGCGAGAAAACAGTTTGGATCGATAAAGGTGTAATGAAGAATCTTTCCTACTCACGTTACTGGGCCGATAAGAAAGGCGTAAAACCATTGCCTGGCCCGGCCAATATCATTATGGAAGGCGGCGATGCTACTATCGAGGATATGATAAAAAGTACCGAGAAAGGTATCCTCGTATCCCGTTTGTGGTATATCCGCATGGTCGACCCGCAGTCGTTACTGCTGACAGGTTTAACACGCGATGGCCTGTTTTATATCGAGAACGGTAAGATTAAATTCCCGATCAAGAACTTCAGGTTTAACGAAAGCCCGGTGATCATGCTGAATAATGTAGAAGCATTAGGCAAACCCGAAAGAAGCATCAGCGTGGAAAGCTACCGTAGCTACCTGATTCCGCCGATGAAGATTAAGGAGTTTACGTTTACTTCTTTGTCAGACGCTGTTTAGGCAGTTGGCAGTTTTTAGTTTGCGGTTTGCAATTGATAAGACTTACGAAGTTTTTAAAACTTCGTAAGTCTTTTTTTATTATTGTAACCTGAACCCCTGCACATTGGAAACCTTCCCCGTAACTAATTCGACCCTTTCAGCAACACATCTCGCATCATTTCTGCTGAGTAAGTATAATTTAGCCAGTAATGCATCATGTCGCTTACTAAAAACAGGCATCAACGATTCCTATCTGATTATCAGTGGTGAGGTTAAATATGTTTTTAGCGTCTATAGTCTCAACTGGCGTTCGGAAAGGGAAATAGAGGAGGAAATCAGCCTCCTCAATTTGCTAAAGGGAAAAGGTATTCCAGTATCATACCCGGTAGCCGACACAGATGGGAATTATATTCAGGAGTTTGATGCGCCGGAGGGCAAACGCTATGCTGTTATGTTCTCTTTTGCCAAGGGCGAAAAACTGCTCAATTTTTCGGCAGAGGTGCATTTTAAGGTAGGAGAGATCATGGCTAAAATGCATCGGCTTACTTCCAATCTGAAATTAGAGCGGGTAAACTATGCGCCCCAAATAATTTTGATTGATTCATTTGAACAACTCGAAAAGTTTATTTCTGTTGATACGGAGGAGATGATCTTTATGTCATCGACGCAGAAATATTTGCTCGATAAGCTGGCTAAAGCAGATGTCAATAAGATCAGGAATGGTGCGGTCCACATGGATATCTGGTTTGACAACCTGAGTATTGATGAAAACAATGAAATAACTTTATTCGATTTTGATTTTTGCGGTAATGGCTGGCTTTGTTATGATATTGCTTATTACATTTTACAAATAAATAGCACGGAAAAGGATGAAGAGGAATGTCGTTTAAAAACCGACGCCTTTTTAAGTGGTTATGAATCGGTCACAAAAATAAATGACGAAGAAAAACGCCTTTTGCCTGCGCTCGGTGTTAATTTATATTTCTTTTATCTCGGTATTCAATGCCAGCGGTATGACTGGTCGAATACCTTTCTTAATGAAATCTATTTAAAGCGGTTTATTAACTTGTTGGTGAAGAAATATTTTGAGAAAAATAATTTGGGGTAACAAGACTGCCACTGCAATTCTCACCCCAACTTCGTCATTTCCTCAAAGTAAGCTTGGGTAGTATTACATATATCTATGTCCCTTCCCGCTACCCATCGTAAAGAAATGGCAATTTGCTTGCCGTAATCCGTTTCCTCTTTCAGGTCGATGATCATTTTTGAAAAGTTTCGACCTAATTGCATATCAATATTTTTTATATCAGCCCACTCGATCACAATGTTGCGGGTATAATCAGTTATGCCATCTTCGCTTAATTCAAGTGCTACCTGGTTCCGCATGGCGGGTAAAAAACGCTTAAGAAAAATATATACAAACTGTGCCAGGAAGATCAGATCGGCCAATGAGATAATCGCCCAACTTAAAATAAAACCATTTCGATAAGCATAAACCAGGTTATTTGAAGTAATAACGAAGAAAACCAACGGCAGCACCAAACCTAATATGGCTGTGTTTTTACTGTATGGATATTGGATGGTTTCGGTCATTCTGCTAATTTACTTTTGTTTGACGAGTTTGTAGATACGTTTTCCTAAGATTAGTTCTGTTGAGTCGCTATTGGGATGGGTATCATAAAAACTTAAGGTATCCCCAATTATCTTGTATGAAAAGGACTTGTGATTGCTTGAACGAATATCAAAACCAATCTCATCAAGGTTGTTCATTGGCTCAGAATTCAAATCGATATTAAGTTCATATTTTTTACAATCAAGAAAGCCAGAAACCTTACCCTCATTTGTGAAAATAACCTTCGAGGTTGTTCCAGCGGTATCCGTCATAATATAGTTGCCTGCGATGAGCCCTTTATTTATAATATAATTGATTCCATAGCCCAGATCGTCGTCTGGTTGCTGTTTTAAAGCCCTGGTATAGTTAGCTTTAATCATTTTTTGTTTTCGCTCGTCAAACTGGAATACAGTGATAGTGGTATCATTTTTTTCGATAGAATAACTCAAATCTTTATTGTTAAACAATATGCTGGATGGGCTTTTTCCCGCTCGAAATTTAACTGTGACATTTGCTCCGTCGTGATTATAGTATCCAGCCATAAACACTATGCTGTCCCCTGTAATATGATCAGTATTTATATACATTGTTGTTATACCACGGCATTCATCTGCCGCTGCCAGGGGCGATTTTGTTTGAATGACTTTATCGATATAATCTTTTTTAACCCAAACTCCTTGAATTATCGGCTTAAATTTTTTTATCAAAGCTTGGGACTGAATGCTAATTGATTTGGTTTTTATTGTTGCGGTGTCCTGTGCTTTTTGTTGTATATTGCTTTTACAAGAAAATAGGAAACTGATAATGATAAATGCGTAAAATGTATTTTTCATGTGAATTGTTAAGGCAGCCCTAAAGTAGGTTTAATTTCTCAATCCAACTAAACCTTCCAACATTTCAACTTTCCAACCTTCCAACATTCTTTCGTAACTTTGCACAAAATAAAAAAGGCCCTCCAATGAATGCAGATGCCGCTAAAGTGCTGCCCGGACGTTATTGTAACTCACTTACCGAATATTCCCGCTTTGTAACCCGCGAGGTTGCTATTGGCGATGTGCCGCTGGGCGGAAACAATCCTATCCGTATCCAAAGCATGACCACAACGGACACCATGGATACCATCGGTACTGTCGAGCAATCCATCCGCATGATCAACGCCGGCTGTGAATATGTACGTATTACCGCGCCAAGCATTAAGGAAGCACAAAACTTGGCAGAGATTAAGAAAGAGTTGCGTTATAGAGGATATACTACACCTTTGGTAGCTGATATACACTTTACGCCAAACGCAGCCGAAGTGGCAGCACGGATAGTGGAAAAAGTACGTGTAAATCCAGGCAACTACGCCGACAAAAAAAAATTCGACCAAATAGATTATACCGACGCCGAATACCAGGGCGAATTGGAGCGTATTTACCAGAAGTTTTCCCCATTAGTAAGGGTTTGTAAGGAATACGGTACGGCTATGCGCATCGGTACCAACCACGGCTCGTTGAGTGATAGGATCATGAGCCGTTATGGTGACACGCCGCAAGGTATGGTGGAGTCGGCGATGGAGTTTATCCGCATGTGCGAGATAATGAATTATTACAACTTGGTGATTTCGATGAAGTCGAGCAACCCGCAAGTAATGGTTCAGGCTTATCGTTTACTGGTAGAAACCATGGTATCCGAAGGGATGAACTACCCGCTGCATTTAGGCGTAACGGAAGCCGGTGATGGCGAAGATGGCCGTATTAAATCTGCGGTAGGCATAGGTACTTTACTGGAAGATGGTTTAGGTGATACCGTACGTGTCTCGCTTACCGAAGAGCCCGAAGCAGAGGCACCTGTGGCAATCGCGTTAGTAAATAGATATGTGGAAAGAAGTCGGAAGTCAGAGGTCGGAAGTCAGAAGTCAGATGAAGACGTACAACCCATAACGTACAACGTACAACATAATCCTTATGAGTATAAGAAACGTCAGACCTACGAGGCCGACGCCTTTATAGGCGGTCATATGGTACCACGGGTGGTGGTTGATCTGTCGCATGCTAATTTGAAAGATCCATCAGTGCTGAATGATGCGGGTTATATTTATTCACCCATACTGGATAAGTACAACATGGGCGAGCAGTCGGTTGATTTTGTTTACCTGGCTGACCAATTGCCTTCATTTACCTTTCCGGGAAATTTGAAGCAGTTGTATAATTACTCCACCTGGCAAAAACTGGCAGACAAAACCATGTGCCATCCATTGTTTACCTTGCAGGAATATTTGGATACAAATGACCGATCATCGTCGCTAAATCTTGTTAGAATAAAGCCTACTGACATCGATTCGGATGAATTTGGTTCGCTGCCTTTAGATAAATCTTTAGTGTTTGTACTGGAAACAGATGCTTTACACGGCATGGCCGATCAGCGTACTTTTTTCTTCAAAATGGAAGAATTAGGGCTGGATGTACCGGTAATAATCAAGCGTAGTTACAGCTTTGAGACTCAAGACTTACAACTCTTCTCCTCCACCGATCTCGGCGCTCTCTTAGTGGACGGCTTTGGCGATGGTATCTGGATTGATGCTCCTGGGATTGAAACTAAAGTAATTACCTCAACTGCGTTTGGTATTTTGCAGGCAACACGCTCAAGAATATCCAAAACCGAATATATCTCGTGCCCAAGCTGCGGACGGACATTGTTCGACCTGATGATCACCACACAAATGATCCGCAGCAGAACAAGTCACCTGAAAGGTTTGAAGATCGGTATTATGGGCTGTATCGTGAATGGGCCGGGTGAGATGGCCGATGCAGATTACGGCTATGTGGGCTCAGGAACGGACAAAGTGACCCTTTATCGTGGTAAAGAAGCGGTGAAGAAAAATATCAATTCGGCTAATGCACTGGATGAACTGATCAGCATCATTCGTGAAGATGGTAACTGGATAGATCCTAGTTAAGTCTAAAGTCTTAAGTCGTAAGTCGAAGGGTTGATGATAGAACTTTATACTTCAGACTTTCGACTCAAGACTTACTCCCCTGTTATTTCCGAATTTTAAAACCCTGAAACTTTTGTGTGGTTTATTTTATGTAAATCAACTCAAAGATCATGGCAAAAAGTGTGGCCGACCAATTGGTAGAGATACTGGCAGATGCTGGTGTGAAAAGAATATATGCCGTAACCGGCGACAGTTTAAATGAAGTAAACGATGCAGTTAGGCGCAGCGGCAAAATTCAATGGATACATGTGCGGCATGAAGAAGCGGGCGCATTTGCGGCCGGGGCCGAAGCTCAATTAAACGGATTGGCCTGTTGTGCCGGCAGCAGTGGTCCGGGGCATGTACATTTGATCAACGGGCTTTATGATGCCCACAGAGCAGGTGCACCTGTTATTGCGATCGCATCAACCTGTATGACAACAGAATTCGGATCGGAATTTTTTCAGGAAACAAATACTATTAAGCTTTTTGATGATTGCAGTTACTATAACCAAATAGCGACCACACCTTCTCAATTACCACGGATGTTGCAGGCAGGCATTCAATACGCATTGAATAAAAAAGGGGTTTCGGTGATAGGCTTGCCGGGCGATCTGACCAAAATGGATGCGGAGGAAATCAATACCTCTGTTCAAAACTGGAACCCGGTTGCTGAAATAAAGCCATCAGAAGAAGACCTGCAGCAACTGGTTGCATTGCTTAATCAGCATGAAAAAATTGTTATGTTTTGCGGCATCGGCGCTGAAGACGCTCACGACGAGGTAGTGAAATTGTCGCAAATGCTGAATGCGCCTGTTGGTTACTCATTCAGGGGGAAAATGAGTGTGCAATATGATAACCCCAATGAAGTGGGAATGACCGGATTGCTCGGTCTGCCATCGGCTTTTCATAGTATGCACGAAGCTGAAGTTTTGATTCTGCTTGGCACTGATTTTCCTTACACGCAGTTTATGCCGGTCGACTGCAAAATTGTACAGATCGATGCAAAGCCCGAAAGGATAGGAAGGAGGGCAAAGGTCGAAATAGGATTACACGGCACTGTTAAAGATACCATAAATGCATTGCTGCCTTTTCTAAATCAAAAAACCGATGACAATTTTTTGCAGGAGCAATTGAGGTTTTACGAAGAAGTAAAAAAGCAAATGCAAACCTATGTAGACGATCCCGGCACAAAGGGGATGATACATCCAGAGTTTGTGATGTCCACTATTGATAATATAGCTGCAAAAGACGCCATTTTTACGGTTGATACAGGAATGTCATGCGTATGGGGAGCCCGCTATATTAATGCTACAGAACAGCGGGAATTGCTGGGGTCATTTAACCACGGGTCTATGGCAAATGCCATGCCGCAGGCTATCGGAGCATCATTGGCCTGTCCGGGACGTCAGGTAGTTGCATTGTGCGGGGATGGCGGGTTATCTATGCTTTTAGGAGATCTGGCTACTATTTCGCAATATAAATTGCCAGTAAAGGTCATCGTTTTCAATAACCGTGAACTGGGGATGGTAAAGCTTGAAATGGAGGTAGCAGGTATACCCGACTGGCAGACGGATATGTTCGACCCGGACTTTGCACTTGTAGCACAGGCAATGGGTATTAAAGGGATTACCGTAAAAGATCCGGACAATGTGAAGCAGGCTTTGCAGGAGGCCTTTTTATATAAAGGCCCGGTTTTGGTGAATTTATTTACGGATCCGAATGCTTTGGCGATGCCACCAAAAGTAGAGTTTGAGCAAGTTAAGGGGATGGCCCTTTCAATGACTAAACTGGTGCTTAATGGAAGAATGGATGAAGTTGTGGATACTGTAAAAGCGAATTACAAACACTTAAAGGAAGTCCTGTAATAGTAAACGATAACTAAAAAACCTAAAACTCAAGACTTAGAACTTGCGACTCCCAACCCACCATTCTGAATTCAATGGACCGTTCACTTCAGTGGGTTTACCGGGCTCCGGAATAAACAGGTCGATATTCTTGGATTTTGCATAGAGGAGTAGGTGTTCGATAGGGTCATACCAGGGGTGAGTAGACAGGTTGAATGTGCCCCAATGTATCGGCATCATCAGCTTGCCTTTTAAAGCCATGTGAGCATCTGTTGCCCTGTCGGGGCCCATGTGTATGTCCGGCCAGTATTTGCCATAAGCACCGATTTCCAGCATGGTGAGGTCAAAAGGGCCGTATAGATCGCCAATATCTTTAAAGCCTGGAAACCAGCCTGAATCAGCTCCGTAAAATATGTTATGTTGGGGCGTTTTTATAACAAATGATGCCCACAAAGTTTCATTTCTGCCAACTATTCCACGCCCCGAAAAATGCCTTGCCGGGGTAGACGTTAATATGCAGTCGCTGGTGATCATCACACTGTCACCCCAATCCAGTTCGGTAATGAAATTACGCAGCACTCCCCAGCGTTCAAGATAATAACCTACGCCTAATGAGCAAAAAAACGGGATCTGTTTCCCGGCAAAAAATTTAATAGTCTCTTTATCCAGGTGATCGTAATGATCGTGCGAGATCAGTATAGCATCTAATTTTGGTAATTCGTTCAACGGCAGCGGCGCATCAAAGAACCGTTTCGGCCCCATAAACGTTAGGAATGAAGCCCTTTGACTCCAGACCGGATCGGTAAGTATCCGTTTTCCATCAATTTCTATTATTAAACTTGAGTGCCCAATCCAGGTAATTCGCAAACCACTTTTGGGCGCCTTTTTGTAAACGGAGGTATCAGTTTTAAAAGGTCCCAATGTGCGTTTGGGAATAGTTTCGGCCTTGTTATTAATGTATTCTCTTAGTATCGGTATCAGTTTGCCAAAGCCGGCTTCATCAGTAGGGATTGGGTTCAGATATTTTCTGTCCTTTTTACGGGCGCTTTCAAAACTCATGCACAAGTATCGTTATAATACCTCACCAACGTAATAAGTAGTTCAAAAGTTTGTGGTAAAATTATTTTTACAGAGGACTAAAATATGACCTCGGTTTCAGTGATGTCCGATCGCTTTACTACCACAGTGTCAGCCCACAGATCGCCGATGCGTTGAAATTTGGGGGTATTACATATGCATATCAGGGCCGGTATCCCGTAAAATGCGATATCGATCATATCTACAATTCTTCGTTTCAAAGCATCTGTAATGCCTATGCGTTCGCCTTTGGTCCTTACTATCACAAGTTTAAGGATATCATGTCCAGGGGTTGCCTGGTTAATCCCCTCCAGAATTATGAAATACAAAAACCAAAATGCGATTATCAATAAAACCGGGGTACCATTTAACGTATAATCACCTTCATCGTTTGGAGCTCCAAACATCATGATAAAGACAGCGATAACGGTAAAGTATATTCCGTAGTCGATCAATGTTGCGGCTATTCTTAGTCCCAGATAACGTTTAGGTTCAACTTTGCGGATGATCATAACTGGTTTTGAGGTTTAGTTTAAGAGTTGTGTTGGTTAAAACATTTTGCAAGACTAATATACAAACTGTATTAAAGTGTTTTGGGTGCTATTCAAACATCAAAAATCAACAATAGAATATCTTTTGTGTAGTGATAGTGTCAATTTACTATCTTTTGAGTTAAGTAATTCCTCATCAGTACAACGCTTCAGATTAGTTTACCGTATTATTGAAAACCAATATTTAAGCACGATAGGCTATTGTTTATAACCATTCTAAATTAGTGTCTTTGACACAGTATTGACATTGAAAAGTGGTTTATCCTGTTACTTTTGTTGGGTCAAAATTGAAACTGAATTGAAGCATCTAAGAATAATTGCTTTTACGCATAAACAGATTGAACTGAAAGAATTGGGTAAGTTGGTGATCTGCCAGGAAAATCTGTCTGACAAACTTCGTCGCGTTCAATCTCAGTTTGACATTCCCGAAATATTTTATTTGGCTACCTGCAACCGGGTGGAGTTTATTATGGCTTCCGATAAGCCGGTTGACAAGGCCTTTGCTCAAAAAATTGTCGACGCACTGGAAATTGGTCTATGCCCGGAACATATGGATGTATTTATGAACGGTGCATCCATTTATGAAGACCAGGACGCGTTAAACCACCTGTTGCGTACTTCGTGCTCGCTGGAGAGCCTGGTGGTCGGCGAAAAAGAGATATTGGCTCAGATGCGAAAGGCATATGAGCAATGCAAGGAAGCCGGACTAACCGGCGACTACCTGCGAATGGTGATGAACACTGTCGTCAAAGCCGCCAAAGAAGTCTACACCCACACCAATATCTCCCGCAACCCCATCTCCGTCGTTTCCCTCGCTTACCGCAAATTAAAAGAACTTAAATTATGTACCAATGCCCGCGTTTTGATCATCGGAGCAGGGGAGACCAATCAGTGTATTTCAAAATACCTGAGGAAGCATAAGTTCACCAACTTTGCGGTATTTAACCGCACGCTGGAGAAAGCGGAGCAGCTGGCTAAAGAACTGGGTGGTGAGGCCTATAAACTGGATGCGCTAAAAACCTATAATAAGGGTTTTGATGCCATCATTACTTGTACTTCCGCAGTACAGCCCATCATTACGGCAGAGCTATATAAATCATTGTTGAACGGCGAGACTGATAAGAAAACTATTGTCGATCTGGCGATACCAAACGATACCGCGCCGGAGGTATTAACGCAATTCCCGGTTAATTTTATCGAGGTACACTCATTAAACGAGGTAGCTAAAAACAACCTGCAGGAACGTTACCAGGAACTGGTTCATGCCGAAAAGATCATCGATCAGAACATAGCCGAATTCGTCCCCCTAATGAAACAGCGCCGCATTGAAGTGGCTATGCGCGAAGTCCCTGAAAAGATCAAAGAGATCCGCCATAATGCACTGAATACTGTTTTCGCTGATGAAGTTCAAAACCTGGATCAGCAATCCCGTGAAGTATTGGAGAAAGTGATCAACTACATGGAGAAGAAGTATATCAGCGTGCCGATGGTGATGGCAAAGGAGATACTCATCAATAGTTAAGGTTAACACTGAAAGCTAAAAGACCAAAGTCTTTCAATCTAAATTTCCTACTCCAAAGTCTGTGTCCTCACAGCCGTTTTATAGTCTGAACCATGATTTTGTTAGATTATAAGATTCATATGATTCTTATCTCTGTCAAGATTAATTTTTCTTCCCCGCCAACCGCTATCCGCCTGGCGTCATCTCGCAAATTCAGTCAGTAAATTTTCATATCTGCCATTACTCGTGAAAAATTCAATTTATTTCGTGAAATTCGCGCAATAAATAATTACGATCACTTGGATAGAAAATTGATTATCGGTACACGCGGTAGCGAATTGGCACTCTGGCAGGCTAATTTTGTAAAGGATAGGCTGGCAGAGCATAATGTAACTGCGGAACTGAAGATCATTAAAACCCAGGGCGATCGTATCCTAAATTTGAGCTTTGATAAGCTGGAAGGTAAAGGCTTTTTTACCAAAGAGCTTGAAGAAGAGCTATTGGCAGGAACCATTGATTTGGCTGTGCACTCGCACAAGGACCTGCCTACCGAAAACCCTCCGGGACTCATCATCGCAGCAGTTTCAGAAAGGGAGGACCCATCTGAACTGTTGCTGATCTTGAAAGACTGTGTGGATGTCCATCAAAAAATGTCATTGAAATACGGCGCCATTGTCGGTACATCATCTAATCGCCGTAAAGCGCAATTGCTGGCGTATCGTCCGGATCTTGAAATAGAAGACCTGCGCGGCAACGTACCTACGCGAATTGGTAAGCTGCGCGACGAGAAATACGATGCCATCATGATCGCCAAGGCTGGTGTAACCAGGCTGAATATTGATTTGAGTGAGTTTCATGTTGAAGAATTAACCCCTGTTGAATTGGTGCCCGCTCCCGCACAAGGTGTTCTGGCCATTCAAATCAGGGAGAAGGATAAGGAACTGTTTAATGTGCTCCAGGTTCTACATCATCCTGACGTTGCCGAGGAGTTGGCCGTTGAACGAACAGTTTTAAAATTGTTCGGAGGGGGCTGCCATTTACCTTTGGGCTGTTATTGCCGCAGGGACGAAGGCGCTTTCCAGGTGTTTACTTCCAAAGCTGATGAGGGGGATGAATTTCCGGATAGACTGTTCCTGGAATCAAACACCACCGAGGGACTCGCCGAAAAGGTGGTTGCCAAATTTGACAAAAAGCGTAAACACCCGCAAAGCGTATTCATATCTCGTGAACTTTCAGAGCATAGTTATTTCCGAAAAGCGCTTTCAAAACATGGAATTTTAATAGATGACCGCTCACTGATCCGTACCGTTCCTGTGATCATGAAGTTGGCGCAGCACATCTTAAAAGATGCTGATTGGGTATTTTTCAGCAGTAAAAATGCTATTGAATATTTCTTCCAATTAAAACCCCAATTACCAAAGGACGTAAAGTTTGGCGTAATAGGAGCAGGTTCCGAAGAAATGTTGCGATTGAAAGGCTACTTCACCAGTTATGTTGGTGGCGGTATTGATACCTCGGAAGTTGCTGAAGAGTTTGCCAAATTGGCTAATGGCAAAAAGGTAGTATTCCCCGGAGCCGAAGGTTCATTGCGGAGCATACAACAAGGCCTGTCATCAGATACTAAGATCATAGATCTGCCGGTTTATGAGACAGTACTGGAAGAAGAAATAGAGGGCTCAGGCGCAGATGTGCTCGTATTCACCAGTCCGTCAAATGTGGATGCCTATTTTGCAGGTAATCTGTTAGAACCTGGTCAGAAAGTAATTGCGATCGGTAAATCAACCGGTAAAAAATTTGACGAGATGGGTACGAAATATGTGTTGCCGTTTTCACCGGATGAAGTTGGTCTGGCCGAAGCTGTATTTGGTATATAATCACAATGCTGATTATCGTCGTTTAATTTCCGCAAAAGATCATTTTTAAGACATAAAATATCTTTCAGGACTCTATTCACCTTATAATTGTTTGCGTTTCCATAAATTTGGCTGCGAACCTACATTAACATGTAAGTCGAATCCTATACACTAAATTCTAAATCCTAAAAAGACATTTTTAGAGTTTAGAAGTTAGAATTTTTAAAATATGCTACAACGACCAAGAAGAAACAGGAAAAGTGAAGTGATCCGCCGCATGGTGCAGGAAACTCATGTGAGCGCCGATAATTTGATATTCCCTCTGTTTATAATCGAAGGCAATAATCAGAAAAGCGAAGTGGCATCCATGCCGGGTATTTATCGCAATTCGATCGATAACCTGCTGCGGGAAGTGGAAAGCTGCATGAAGCTGGGCTTAAAATCATTTGATTTGTTCCCGAATATAGAAGAGTCGTTAAAAGATAAATTTGCTACGGAAAGCTACCGGGACGGTAACCTATATGTACGTGCTATCGGCGAAGTGAAAAAGAATTTCCCCGAAGCATGCGTGATAACGGATGTGGCAATGGATCCTTATAGTAGCGATGGCCATGATGGTATTGTGGAGAATGGTGAGATTTTGAATGATGAGACGTTAGAAATATTGGGCAGAATGTCATTAGCACATGCAGAAGCGGGTGCTGATATTATTGCGCCGTCGGATATGATGGATGGTCGTGTGGGCTATATTCGCAATGTATTGGATGATAATGGCTTTACCAATGTTTCCATCATGTCATACACCGCTAAATATGCAAGCGCTTTTTACGGTCCGTTCCGTGATGCGCTAAATTCTGCACCAAAATTTGGCGATAAGAAAACTTACCAGATGAACCCGGCCAATCAGCGGGAAGCATTGATTGAAGCTGACCTGGATGAGGTTGAAGGTGCCGACTTCCTGATGGTAAAACCGGCTTTGCCCTACCTGGATGTAATCAAATTACTGAAAGATAATACTGAATTGCCTATCGCGGCTTATAACGTAAGCGGCGAATACGCTATGATAAAAGCCGCAATACAAAAAGGCTGGCTAAATGAACAACGTGCTATTACCGAAGTATTAACCAGCATTCGTCGCGCAGGTGCTACGGCAATCCTGACATATCATGCGAAAGAGGTGCTGGAGAATGGATGGCTGTAGAAAGGTTGAACGTAGGACGTGATACGTTTTACGTTTTGGTTTTGAATAAATAAGAAAAACGTATCACGTAAAACATAAAACATGTTAGATTCAATAAAAAAGATATTTTCAGGAGGCGAAGGCGATGAGCCCGTTAGTACTATGGGCAAACCGGATATCAGTAGAGAGAAATCGGCTGAGTTGTACGAGAAGGCCAAGAGCTATTTTCCGGGAGGGGTAAACTCGCCGGTGAGGGCTTTCAGGTCGGTATACGGAACTCCCTTATTTATTGAAAAAGGCGATGGTTGCCATGTTTGGGATGCAGATGGCAATCAGTTTGTTGATTTTTGCTGCTCATGGGGACCGCTGATCTTAGGACATAATAACAGTAAGGTGCGTGAGAAAGTGACCGAAGTAATGCAAAAAGGCATGTCGTTTGGTGCGCCAACAGCTTTAGAAAATGAACTTGCTGAACTGATCCTGAAGCATAATAAATTCATTAAAAAACTTCGATTTGTAAGCTCGGGCACCGAGGCGGTAATGTCGGCTATACGATTGGCACGTGGTTATACCAAACGCGACAAAATATTAAAGTTTGAAGGCTGCTATCATGGCCATTCCGATTCATTGCTGGTAAAGGCAGGCTCTGGATTGGTTACTTTTGGAGAGACCTCGTCGGCAGGCGTACCAAAATCATTTGCTGATGAAACGATTGTAGTTGCATTGAATGATAGGGAAGCTTTGCAAAAAGCCTTTGAAGAGTTTAAAGATCAGATTGCTGCTGTGATCATTGAACCTGTTCCCGCTAATAATGGTTTACTTTTGCAGGATAAAGAGTATCTTCAATATCTGCGCGAGATTTGTACCCAAAACGGAACTTTACTGATATTTGATGAAGTAATTTCAGGCTTCAGGGTTGGTTTTGAGGGTGCAGCCGGACATTATGGCATACAACCGGATATTATTACCTATGGCAAGATCATTGGAGGTGGCTTGCCTGTAGGCGCTTACGGATCATCGGCCGAAATTATGGATCATATTTCGCCTGTTGGTGCTGTATACCAGGCCGGTACGTTGTCGGGCAACCCGGTAGCAATGGCCGCCGGTATAGCACAGTTAAGTGAGTTGCTGAGAATGGGTTTCTATCGTGACCTGAATAATAAAACAGAAGAGTTTACCGAGTCGATACAGCGTTTTGCTACGGCCCGGAATTATAAGTTCAAAGTATTCACCATTGGATCGATATTCTGGTTTGCTTTTACCGGGCAGGAAAAGATCAGCAGGGCAGATGAGATCGATCCGGCGAGCATGGAGAAATTCAAAAAAATGCATCGCGAGTTGCTGAACCGGGGCGTCTATTTAGGCCCGTCGGGATATGAAGTTGGGTTTATTTCGTCCGCTCATACAAAAACTGACCTGGAGAAAGCAAAACGCGCTATATTTGATAGTTTAGATATTGTATTCAGGGATAAATAAGCTCGCAGTTTGCTGCGAGCAGTTTGCAGTAAATTGCAAATAATTGCCCACTGCAAATTGATAACTGCCAACTGAAATAAAATGAAGAGACCATTTGTGATCTTTTACGCAATTATCATCTACGCCGTAGCCGAACTGGTTTGGTGGGGCTATATGCTGGTAACACTGCAGCCGCAACGTACAGCCATGATATTGGGCGAAGGCAGTATGTTCGTCATCGTATTTACTGCCGGAGCCATCAGTCTGCACAAATCGATAAAAAAGGAGCGCCGTTTACAGGAGCAGAAAAAAAACTTCCTGATGTCGGTAACCCATGAGTTGAAATCGCCTTTGGCATCGATAAAATTATTACTTCAAACTATTCAGAAGCGCGATTTAACCAAGCAACAGGTACACGATTTTATCAATAAATCCTTGCTGGATATCGAGCGGCTGGACGATATGGTAGAGAATATGCTGCTGGCATCGAAGATCGATAACCGGTCGTATACCTTTCCTAAGGCGCAGTTCAATTTATCGGCATTGGTTGATAATGTTGTTAACCGCCTGCAACTTAACAAATGCGACTTGACCCAGCAACTGATCAACGCGGAGATAGAACCGAAAATCGAGATAACAGGCGATAAGTTTGCTTTAACATCCGTGGTGACCAACCTGATCGAAAATGCGATCAAATATTCTGGTCCCTGCGAAGTAGTGGATGTTAAACTATATTCGAAAGACGAAAAGATATTTCTTGAAGTGGCCGACCATGGTATCGGTATTGCCGATGTAGAGAAGCCACGTATTTTCGATCGCTTTTATAGAGTAGGCAGCGAGGAAACACGTAATACAAAAGGCACGGGTTTAGGCTTATATATTGTAAAAGAAGTATTAAATCAACATGAGGCCAGTATCAGCGTAAAAGATAACAACCCTACTGGAAGTGTTTTTGAAGTTGTTTTTGCCTGATAAGTTATACGTTAAACGTGTTACGTTGTACGTGTAGTTATTAAGCCAATTAATAAATGTAAAACCTAAAACGTATAACGTACGACATATTTAATTTAACTTTTTAATCACATGCATAAAAAAAGAATATTACTGGCAGAAGACGAAGAACACCTGCTAGAAGCTATAAAATTAAACCTCGAATTGGAAGGTTATAAAGTAACAACCGCCAATAACGGTAAAAAAGCACTTCAAAAATTTAAGGAAGAGCGTTTCAACCTGGTAATACTGGATGTAATGATGCCCGAAGTGGATGGCTTTGTAGTTGCAGAAACCATACGCCTGGAAAACTCTGAGGTTCCCATCATGTTCCTGACCGCAAAGAATACCAATGAAGATAAAATCTCCGGTTTGAAAAAAGGCGCTGACGATTACCTCACCAAGCCGTTTAACCTGGAAGAATTGATCCTACGCGTAAATAACCTTGTAAAAAGAGGTTTGAAAGGTGAAGAGTTAAAGGAATTCAACAGCTATAAAATCGGCGATAAAACTATCCACTTTAACTCTTTCGAACTGGTGAACGGTGATGGCTCGATCACTCCGCTTACCAAAAAGGAAACTATGCTGCTGAAGTTGCTGATCGAGCGCAGAAATGACGCAGTATCACGTGAGCAGATTTTGGAAACTGTTTGGAACTACGACGTATATCCATCAACCCGTACCATCGATAACTTTATCCTGACCTTCCGTAAATATTTTGAACCTGATCCTAAAAACCCGGTATATTTCCATTCAATTCGCGGGGTGGGTTATAAATTTACAGATCAGCATTAATGTTCAGCAATAAAGCCCGGATATTTGTATTAAGTGTGTTTTTTATTATGCTGGTGTTATTTGCCTACCAGCGTGTATATCAGCTTACGGCTTTTTGTGCATTGATGATCGTGATGATCATTGTTGAGTACTTTAAGCAAGGCACCCTGGTTTTAGCTGCTAAATCTTTTCATCAGAAGGATTTCGTGAAAACTGAAGGATTGCTGAAGCAGATAAAACGACCAGAATGGCTTAGCAGGAAGCGCCGTGGTTTTTATGAATATATGATGGGCGCTGTAAGCCTGCAAAAAAATGATTTTGATGCTGCGGAACGTCACTATGAGTTGGCTGCACAATATCCGTTGCGCACGTTAAATGATCACGTTGCTGCTTTGGTACATGTGGCCAACATTAGTATCAGGCAGGGGAAATACGACAAAGCCGAAACCTATCTGCAGCTTGCGCTAAAGGATAAGGAAAAAATAACGGCCAAAATGCTGGCAGTAATTGAGCGGTTAAAACAGGAAATAAAAAAACATTAACACTATACGTAGAGACGCGATGCATCGCGTCTCTATATTATTTTATGAGAGATTCATTATTTATTAAAGCAGCATTTTCAGAGAAGACAGAGCGACCACCAGTTTGGATGATGCGCCAGGCAGGGCGTTTTATGAAGGAGTATTGGGATATCAAGAATAAATACTCTTTTCTTGAAATGTGCAAAACTCCCGAAATAGCTGCCGATGTAACCATGCTCCCTGTCGATCTGCTGGGAATCGATGCCGCTATATTATTCTCGGATATATTGGTTACCGCCGAAGCAATGGGTGGCGACCTGAGCTTTGCTAATGGAGTAGGGCCGAAGTTTTCGAACCCTGTTCGTAACCAGGCAGGAGTGGATGCTTTACAAACCGATGTTGCCGGTAAACTGCAATATGTAGCCGATGCGATCAAAGTAATTCAGCAACGTTTAAATGGCCGTATTCCGTTGATCGGTTTTGCAGGGGCGCCATTTACGGTAATGAGCTATTTGGTGGAAGGCGGATCGTCAAAAGATTTTAAGCTGACCAAGCTGCTCATCCATAATGAGCCCGAATTGGCACATCAGTTATTATCCAAGATTGCTAAAGTAACTGTTGATTATCTGAACTTACAAATTGCGGCAGGAGTAAATGCCGTACAAGTATTTGATAGCTGGGCGCAGGCTTTGGCATGGGATGACTATAAAGAGTTTTCGCATAAATATATTGCTCAGATCATTGCCGGGTTAAATAGAAAAGATATCCCCGTGATATCATTCTGCAAGGGCAGCTCAGTTTTTGCGCCGCTGATGGCTGAGGCCAAACCGGATGTGATCTCTATCGACTGGAATGTTGATTTGCTGGATATAAAACAACGCCTGCCGAAAGGTATTGCCGTACAGGGAAACCTCGATCCGCATATTTTATATGCCGATAAAAAGGTGATCAAAGAAAGAATACACCGCCTATTCGACCGTATGAAAGGTGAGAGCGGATTTATATTTAACCTGGGACATGGCATTATGCCGGATATCCCATTTGATAATGTAAAATATGCGGTTGACATTATAAAAGAGTATAGAAACTAAAGCGATGCTTTATCATTATGTACTTGCCATACACATCATCTTTGTAGTCTGCTGGTTTGCGGGACTATTTTACATTGTGCGCCTGTTTATTTATCATACCGAGGCACAAGATAAACCTGATCCCGAAAAGAAAATACTATCCGATCAATTTGTGATCATGGAACGACGGTTGTGGAACGTGATCACCGTTCCCTCCATGATATTGACTATAGCCGCCGGAATCACTATGCTCTGCTTAGCTCCGGGATGGTTGCAACAGACCTGGCTGCATATCAAGCTGACATTTGTGATACTATTGCTGGTATATCATTTCATGTGCCAGGCTAAGATCAAGCAAATGCGCAACGGCTTGTTCATCTGGTCATCTACCCGGCTCCGCATTTGGAATGAGATTGCCACGATATTCTTATTTGCTATCGTCTTCCTGGCTGTCGTAAAAGATGGTTTAAGCTGGATTTATGGCACCGTCGGCATTATCGTATTCTCGATGATCATCATGTCGGCAGTAAAGATTTATAAGTATTTCAGGACAAAGAAGTGATTATTTAAAAGCTTCATCGTCCAATTCTATTTTGCCCGATTCGCTGCTTCATGCAAATCGTAAAGATTTCTCCTTACCCCAAAACACAGCCCGCCTTCGTTCGTCGAAATGACAATTTTTTTTAATATTTCTTATTCCTGCCGGTAAATCACACCGTCTTTCATCACCAATTTTACCAATTTTAAGGCTTTAATATCTTCCACAGGATTACCCTGAACGGCAACTAAATCAGCAAAGTACCCCGTTTTAATATTTCCGACATTCTTTAACTGAAAAACTGACGCATTAACGGAAGTTGCTGACCGTAGAACATCGATAGATTTCATGCCATATTCAACCATCAGGATCATCTCGCGGGAGTTATCGCCATGCGTAAATACGCCGACATCGCCACCCATGCAGATGATTACGCCCGCTTTCATGGCTTCGCTGAAAATATATTTTTTGCGTTTGATAGAAGCAATGTCCGGCTCGCCTTTTTTCCAGCCGTCAAAATAAGTTGCATAAGCCTCGGTAGCCGCAAGGGTAGGGCAAAGGGCGATATTTTTCTCCTTCATGAGTTTAAAAAGTTCCGGAGTACCGCCATCGCCGTGTTCAATGGTGGTTACGCCTGCCTCAATAGCCCTGCGTAAACCTTCGGATGTACTGGAATGGACAGCCACGGTTCTTCCGCTGCTTTTGGCTACCTCTACCGCCTTTTTTAATTCATCCACGGTGAAGGTTGGCTCTGCTTTTTTGTTCAGTCCCCAACCATAGTCAGCATAGATCTTTATTACATCGGCACCATGCCCAATTTGTGAACGTACCACATGAGTGATACCTTCTTCTCCGTCCGCTTCTTCACCACCTTCAACAATAGTATTCTGGTCCACCACATTCTTTGGTCCGTAACTGCCTGTTGCCACAATGGCCCTGGTAGCAACCATCAGCCGCGGGCCGGGAATGATGCCTTTATCAATAGCGGTCTTTAATCCCACATCGTCGTAACCAGCACCTTCAGTTCCTAAATCACGCTCAGAAGTGAAACCAGCCATCAACGTTTCGCGGGCATGCACTACGGCGCGTGCAGTGCGCTCGGCACGACTTTCTTTCAGCACCTGGTCGTCCCAAAGCGTTTCATTATAGGGGTGAAGGAATAAATGCGAGTGCCCTTCGATCAAACCCGGCATCAGTGTCGCCCCTTTTAATTCGATCACTTTTACTGAAGCTGGCACTTTTACATTTGCAGCTTCGCCTACCGCTTCAATATGATTGCCTTTCACCAATACCACCCAACCATTATGCATTTGTTCGCCGTCAAAAACACGATCAGGTTTCAAAAGTATATAGGTTTCGTTTGTTTGTGCGAAAACCAGGCATGCTGATGCCAGGATCAGGAATAAGGCGAGTTGCAGTTTTTTCATTGTATAAGCAAATTATTAAAAATAGTGATGCCGTCAAATAGGCATTGGCGCATAGCGACTCACCCCGACTACGCTGCGCTGGTCGACCCTCTCTACCGTAAACGGTAAAGAGGGTAAAAAATAACCCTCTTTGCGCGCAGCGGGAGAGGGTGGTCGAGCGCAGCAATGACCGGGTGAGTAAATGAGCGAGGTCAAGGGTGAAAAAATAATTTATCTCACGTGCAACCAATTGCCTTTAGTTTTCATCTTACCTTTAAATGATGTTTTTGGAGCACAAGTACACAATTGATGATCTGGTAAAGCGCTGTAAAGCAAACGAACGCAAGGCGCAGGAGTTGCTTTATAAGCAGTTTGCTTCGAAAATGCTGGGGGTATGCCTGCGTTACGCGAACGACAGGATGGAAGCTGAGGATATGCTGCAAAATGGTTTTATCCGGGTTTTTCAAAAGATTGCCGACTACCGCGGAGAAGGTTCTTTTGAAGGCTGGGTAAGACGGATCATGGTACATAGCTCTATAGAATATTATCGCAAACATCATAAAATGCTTTCGGTGGCTGATCTGGAGGAAACAGGTAAGGAACCATCTGTCGATGCGATTGCAGTGGCACGACTGGATGCTAAAGACCTGATGGCGCTGATACAACAGCTCTCGCCCGGATACCGGATGGTGTTTAACCTTTATGCGATAGAAGGTTATTCGCACCGGGAGATCGGCGAGATCATGGGAATATCGGAAGGCGCCTCCAAATCGCAACTATCAAGGGCCCGGGCTATATTAAAAGAACAAATTGTACAATCAGATGGAAAAAGGTATGAATATGCAGGATAAAGAATTTGATGATCTGTTCCGCTCAAAGTTGGGAGAATTTGAGGTGCAACCATCGGCAGAGGTATGGCAAAATATCGATGTTGAACTGAATAGTAAAAAAAGGAAAAACGTCTTTATGCCATTGAGTATTGCTGCAGGCGTGCTCATACTGCTTACCGCCGGAATATTATTCATCCCTAAGAAAGGGGCGGTAAAACTTGGTAAACCGGATACCAATGCGGTTGCAAAACTCAAACCACCAGTAGTGAAGCCTCAAGATACCAAACCTGAAAATTCATCTGAAACACAGCAGCGACAATTAGCTACAGTTGAAACACCGGTTAAGAATACAACAAAAGCCAATCAACCTAAAATAAATAGGAACACAGTTGAGCAAAAAGAGCAGGTGAATTCATCAATAGCGCAAACGGAAATAGCTAAACCGCAGGATCAACCTTTGATAGCTTCTGCAAAGGCATCAACGCAAAATGAGGTTATAAAGCAAGATCCAATTGAGTTAACCGCGGCAACGTCTCCTGAAAATAAAGAAACAGTGGATAACAGCACCATAAGCTTACCGGCCCAACCTGTATTGGCTGCAAATCAACCTGCCAAAACAACAAAACCAGTGGTAAAAAAACGCGGGATCCGCAACTTTGGCGATATAGTGAACCTGGTGGTTGCCAAAGTGGATAAACGCAAGGATAAATTAATTCAGTTTTCGGATACGGACGATGACGAGTCGGTGATATCTGCAGTACACCTGGGTTCACTCAAAATAAAAAGAGATAATTAATCAATTCAATCTAAACAGATAAAAATATTATGAAACGTTTACTATTTATTGTTGCCCTGGTATGCGTAGTGGCGGGCAGCGCTTATGCTCAGGATACCAAAACCGACACGGTTAAAAAAGATACTTCAGGCAATCATAATTGGAGCTGGAGCAACCATGAAGATGGGGATAACGATACTGCTCATTACCGTCATCATTATCATCATCACAATAATAGCGGGTTTTCCATCGGCCTTACCTTCTCGCGGTTCGACCTGGGATTAACAACGCTGGTGGATAACGGCAGTTTCACGCTTTCCCCAAAAAATGATTTCCTGCGCTACCGATCATGGAAATCAAGTAACGTAGGTTTCGACGTGTTCCAATTTGGATATCGCTTTAACGATGTGTTTAAAATATATGTATCCGGCGGGTTCGACTGGACATTGTTCCGCCTGCGCGAAAACGTGACCATATTGCCCAATCAACCGGTACTGACCTTCCGAAAGGACAGTATTCAATATAGCAAAAACCGGTTCGGGTCGAGTTATCTGCGTATACCTTTATCTTTTGATATCCGTACGCATGAAGATGTACGCGGTAACAGGGCGCACTTCGTTTTCGGACCGATTGCTGGAATATTCCTTAATGGCCGTGTTAAACAAATCAGCGAGGAGCACGGTAAACAAAAGATCGACAACGACTACCACTTTGCCAAAGTACGTTATGGCGGTTTTATGCGAATGGGCTACGCAGGATGGGGTGTATTTGCCAAATACTATGTCAACGATATGTTCGAGAATAGTCCAGACCAAAAAGGCTTGAGAAACTTCTCCTTTGGGTTGACGTTTGGTTTCTAATGAACTAAAAATACAAGCGTACAGAACCCGTGGTATGCTTGTATTTTTACCTTGTCACAGGCTTTCAATATCGATTTCGCCGCCAGTAGATGAACCAATTAACTTTGCACCGCCGTTATTCACCTGACCTATAAGCCGTCCATCGGTGTTGGTACCTTTAAAGTTATCCAGTTTTTCTGCGTTTATTTTATCGGCGTCCAGGGCAAGGTCGCCATTCAATTGTTTTGGTATAACAATCATTAGTTTGCCTTCGGATACTATCAACCGGCTATCTTCAAGATCACGGATTTTTGCATAGACATTGCCATTGGTTGTAACCGCAGAAACTTTGCACGAAAGGTCGAACAAACTTACATTGCCGCCAACATTAGAAGCAGTAAGGTTGCCACGAACGTTTGAGGCTAAGATATCTGCTCTGCTATTACCTGCTTTTATATTGCCCCCTACATTCGATAGTACTATTTTTCCGCCAGCGTTTGCTATATCAATAGCTCCGCTGCAATGACTGACAATAATATTGCCACCAGCATCAGACAAATCTATTTTTTGCGTCACATCGCGTAATAAAATAGAGCCTCCGGCATTGGAGCATTTTACACTGCCGGTTGTCGAGGTAACAGTTATATCGCCTCCGCTGGTTGCTAATTGCTGATCTCCGTTTACGCCATTTAATGATATACGCGCTCCGGCAGTGCTCAGGTCGGTGCTCACATTGCGTGGGACTAAAACTATAAAAGAAGCATAAAGCCTTTTGTCTGCCGGTAAATCGCCTGATTTGCGTATCAGTTGGGCATTAAGTTTTCCATTATCAATATTTACAGTAAATGTATAATTGTCTTTAATATCCTGTTCAATTTGTGCATCGGTCATTGCCGGGCCATTGCATTTAATGCTCACTTGAACGTCTGCATTCTTTGAATCGGATCCATTTACTATTATTGAACCACCCTCTGTCGTTACAACAAGTTTTTGGACAGAGACATTATTGAAAGACTTTTGAAAATAAGGTTTAAAGTCCTGGGCAAATACTGATGTTCCTAAGATTACCGCGAACAATAGCGTACAAAGCTTTTTCATAGCACATGATTTTTAGGTATAAATAAATATAAGCATTGAATAATGATCATTACAAGTACTTTCTCGTCATAAATTGTTAATATACAGCATTGTAACGATGATGTGACTGTTAAGGGATTAACTTTATCTAAATCGTGTCCGTTTGATTAAATTTGTTGTTTAATTCTATAGCAATCTTTTAATCACTAAATCGTGTTAATGGCTACTCCCTTCTTACATGCGGTCTCTATCAGCAAAATATATCCCGGCAGTACCGGCAGCGGACTTGGACTAACCAGTCTGGATATTGAAGCCGGGAAAATTACGGCTATTATAGGAGCTAGTGGCAGCGGTAAAAGTACATTACTTAGTTTATTGTATGGCTTGCAGTCGCCGGATACGGGCGAGGTGCGTTTTAAGGGCGAACGTATTTGGGGACCAGAAGAAAAACTGATACCAGGTCACGATGCTATGAAGATGGTAACGCAAGCCGAAGATGACTTGAACCTGTTTGCCAAGGTTCGCGATAATGTATCTGTGTTGTTACCTAATACAGATGTTCGCGCTAAAGCGGAAAAGACCGAACAGGTCCTGAAACAGCTCAACATGCTGCATTTGGGTGATAAGCGTGTGGCAGACCTGAGCGGTGGCGAGAAACAGCGTGTTGCGATAGCGCGTGCATTAGTAACCCAACCAGAAGTTTTGTTGTTGGATGAACCCTTCAATCAGGTAGATACCTCCTTTCGTGATGGCTTGCAGGATGATATCAGGCAAATTGTAAAAGATACCGGGCTTACAGTCGTAATGGTTTCACACGACCCTGACGAAGTATTATCAATGGCCGATACATTAATCGTATTGAAAGACGGCGAGATAATAGAAGCAGGCCATCCTAAAAAGATTTACAATGACCCCCAATACTTATATACAGCGAAGTTGCTCAATAATTGCAATGTGTTGAATGGCAATGAGGCTGAGGTTTGCAGCATCAAGGCAAAAAAGGATTGGGTAATGATTTATCCGGAATGGTTAGAGGCGCGGGATAGCTGGGCGGCTAGCAAATGGGTTGTGAGACAGGTGCGATTTAAAGGTTTTTATGAAGAATTGTTGTTAGAAAATGCCGGTGTTACCTTGCGTGTACTCAACGGCCAGGCCGGAAAATTTATAGAAGGCAGCAAGGTGAAAATAAAAATTGGCCGTTATCTTGAGTATTAATTTCCCCATCTGCGCAAATTATTTCGAAATTTTATTAATAAGTATCCCCGCTTTATTTGCGTAAAGCCACGCTAACCACATTTAATTGGGCACTAACACCAACGGAATTGCTGTGGCCTGATTTTTGTTTTTTGAAATATTTTGATTATAATTGATTTATAATCAGTAGCCTAACTATTTGGTTTAAACATAGACGTAAACCCAAAAACGTATGAAACTTTCCTACAAAACCTCCATCCTGTTATCAACGGCTGTTGCAGCTTTAATGCTTTGCGGTTGCACAAAATCAAATAATTCTGAAGTGGCGCCGACGGCTGCCAACGATAATGTTGCTGTGCACAATTATGGATTATTACCGATGCAGCCAGAACAATGGGCCAATGTGCCTGTTTTTTCGCAAAGTGTTATTTCAGGCAAAATAGGCTTGTTTGGATTGTCCGCCTCTTCATTACCTAACAGCTACTTATTAGCTTCGCCTGCCATCAGGGACCAGGGGCAAATTGGTTCATGTACCGGATTTTGTGGTGCCGAGACGGGCGAAATATTGTATTATTACAAAAATGGCGGCTCGGTTTCATCGGCTAATTTTGCTACAGACTCAAAGCTTACCGCAAGTATAGGGCAAGCCATTACCAACCAGGTAGTAAGCGCACCAACATTAAGCCCTTTATTTTTATATTATGTAGAGCGTTGTGTGATTTTAAAACAATCTATCACAACCGACAAGGGTGCTTATATGGTTAATATACCAGAAACCTATCAGGGATTAACCAGCAACTCAGGTACAGGTGCTGCGCTTACTCTTAATGGGACGACATTTGCCGGCGTTTGTTATGAAACCGACTATCCATACCCTTCAAATGGTTCAAATACATCCACTCAATTTAAAACGCCACCAAGCGGCAATGCGCTAACCAATGATCAATTATATACAATCGGTGCGCAAAACGGAGCAACCGGCAGCAGCGGGACAACAACTGAAGGTTATTATGTGATCAATTCATCTGACCCGGTTATTGATGTTAAAACCGCTCTTGCTAACAACAAACCGGTAATGATGGGCTTTAATGTTTACGATAATTCCCGGTATCAATATTTTGAAGGTCTGGGTACTACAAGTTATACTTATAATCCCCTTGCTTCAAGCGGTAGGCTGGCTCAGGGCGTGCACCTTTTGGGCGGTCACGCGGTTCCAATAATAGGCTATATCAATGATAGCACCCAGCCTGGTGGTGGCGTGTTTATTTGCCAGAATTCATGGAGCACATCCTGGGGATACCATGGCTATTTTTATTTACCGTATTCGGTATTACGAAGCACTACAGTTGTTCCGGCAGGCAACCTGTATGTAGCTATTATATAAGGCGCAATACAAAATTTGATAAATCAGAAAGCCAGCCCTATTGGAGCGGGCTTTTTTTTAACCCTGTAAGTGCATGTAGTCGTATGACTTGGCCAAATGTGGAAGGGCAGGATGCTGTTCTATATCAAGTAATTTATCTTGGCCTGCGCGGGCGCATTTTTCTAAAGCCGGGATCGCCCGGTTTTTCCAATTTGCGATATACCTGAGGTTTTGCAGGAGCCTCGGGCTCATCAGGCCGGATATTTACGGTTAGTTCACGGTCACCTATAGGATAGCCATTCAGCACAGCTACCATATTATCAGCAGAGGCCTGGTCGCCAACTTCAATGAAACCATAGCCTTTGCAAACACGCGTTTTTTTATCACGCACCAGTTTTATGGTCTTCAGGTCACCATGCAGGGCGAATATTTTTGCTAATTCAATTTCGTCCATATTCAGCGGAAAGCCGCTGACAAATAATTTTACCATCTCTGATTATACAAACGCAAAACTAGCCCAATTGCTTGCATTCCTGTTAAATTAAAAGCATTGTTTTATAATTTTGTTGACCAACGATGCCAGGGTCAGCATCCTGCGATAAGCACTTTTCGAAAGCGAACATACGTATTTTACACCAAATACTCAAACAAAGTCTGATCGCGGTTTAATTCTATCACATCAAAGCGGTGTTCTTCCATGCGTTGCAGCAGGGCGGGATAATCATCGGCTGATTTTAATTCGATTCCGACTAAAGCCGGTCCGTTTTCTTTTTCGGTCTTTTTGATGAACTCAAAACGGGTAATATCATCATGCGGACCAAGTACATTGTTTACAAATAATTTTAAGGCACCTGGCCGTTGCGGAAAGCGGACGATGAAATAATGTTTTAAACCCTCATACAGCAACGATTTCTCCTTAATCTCCTGCATGCGATCGATATCATTATTCCCGCCGCTGATGATGCAGACTGCTTTTTTGCCTTTCAGCTTATGTTTGTATAGATCTAAAACTGCAACGGATAAAGCTCCGGCGGGTTCAACTACGATGGCGTCTTCATTGTAAAGTTTCAAAATAGTAGTGCATACTTTGCCTTCAGGCACCAGAAGCATGTCGTCCAGTACTTCGCGGCAAATAGGATAAGTGAGTTCACCAACACGTTTTACCGCCGCGCCATCAACAAAGCGATTGATAGTTGATAAGGTCACCGGTTCACCCTTGTCCAATGCATGGTGCATAGATGGAGCACCTTCTGGCTCTACACCTGCGATAAGGATGCCCGGTTTGTGCTGTTTCAAATAAGTACCTGCCCCCGCAGCCAAACCGCCTCCGCCAATGGGTATAATGACCGCTTCTACATCCGGCAAATCTTCCAATATCTCCACACCAACGCTGCCCTGGCCTGCAATGATCTGATAATTATCAAAAGGGGGGATAAAGGTCATGTTATGGGCCTCCGTATAAGCAAGTGCCTCTTTCAGGCAGTCATCAAAGGTGTCGCCTACAAGTATGATCTCGATATTACCATTGCCGTGCATCTCGGTTTGCGATACCTTTTGCTTTGGGGTGATTTGCGGCATAAAGATGACACCCCTGGTCCCCAGCCTGCGGCACGAAAAAGCAACCCCTTGTGCATGGTTACCGGCGCTGGCACAAACCACGCCACGTTTCAACTGATCTGCAGTTAATTGGCTGATCATATTATAAGCGCCGCGCAGTTTGTAGGAGCGAACCACCTGCAGATCTTCGCGCTTGAGATAAATCTCACAATCATAGCGATCAGACAAACGCTGGTTAAATTCCAAAGGCGTCCGTTTTACGATACCTTTTAGTTGCTTGTACGCGGCTTCGAAATCAAGGGGATATTTGGTGGTTGGGGTATCCATAGCATTTAATTTTATTCAAAAACAAAATTCCCCTCTGGAGAGGGGCGCGGCAGCTTTGTGAAATAGGAGGGGTGGGTTCTTCGTCGCGCGTAGAAACACACCCCTGCCCCTCTCAAGAGGGGAAATATCGGGAATAATTCTTTTATTGTTTTACTAAACGATTTACAACAAGACCATGCAAGTCTTCGTCGTTAATGTCCAGTTTATGATCAGCCAGGGTCAAAAAGCGCTGGTAGGTTTCTGCCAGTTCTTCTTTATCCATTTTGTAGCCTAATCTTTCCAGGTGGAATTTCAATGCATGGCGACCGCTGCGGGCGGTCAGCACAATACTCGCGCTTGGGAAGCCCACATCTTCCGGACGGATGATCTCATAGTTCTCGCGGTTTTTCAAGAAGCCGTCCTGGTGAATGCCTGAACTATGTGCAAAGGCATTAGCGCCAACAATAGCTTTATTAGGCTGCACAGGCATGCGCATTTGCGTACTTACCATGCGGCTGATCTCGTAAATTTTTTGCGATTGGATATTGGTATGTAAGCCAAGACCTTGATGTGTTTTAAGGATCATCACCACTTCTTCTATTGAAGTATTTCCAGCACGCTCGCCGATACCGTTGATGGTACCTTCTATCTGGCGGGCGCCGTTTTGCAGTCCTGCAACGGAGTTGGCTGTTGCAAGGCCCAAGTCGTTATGACAATGAACAGAGATGATGGCCTTGTCGATGTTTTTTACATTTTCTTTAAGGAAACGAATTTTGCTTCCGTATTGGTCAGGCAGGCAGTAACCGTTGGTGTCAGGAATATTGACCACGGTAGCACCTGCCGCAATGACCGATTCAACCATCTTCGCAAGGAAATGAATATCCGCTCTGCCGGCATCTTCTGCATAAAACTCGATATCTTCCACCGCGCGTTTAGCGTATTTTACAGCTTCAACGGCCCGCTCTAATATCTCTTCGCGGGTGCTGTTGAATTTGTGTTTGATATGCATGTCAGACGAGCCGATACCAGTATGGATACGCGGACGTTTGGCATATTGTAATGCTGCAATAGCAGAGTCGATATCGCCTTTGTTGGCGCGGGTAAGCGCGCAAACGGTTGGCTCTTTCACTGCTTTTGATATCTCTACCACGCTTTGGAAATCGCCTGGACTCGATATCGGGAAGCCGGCTTCTATAATGTCAACACCCAGCGCTTCCAGTTCGCGGGCAATCTCTATCTTTTCGGGTGTAGTCAACTGGCAGCCCGGTACCTGCTCGCCATCGCGGAGCGTAGTATCAAAAACATAAACGCGGTTGGGATCGTGTAGCATAGTTTTTTTGTTTTACGTGATACGTATTACGTTTTACGTTGCGTATTAAATCTATATATTTTTCGCCGCACGTACAACGTATAACGTACGACGTATAACTTATTTCTCTTTCACAGCTACAAATCGCAGCCTCTTGTAATCGGCATACCACTGACCATCCACTTCGTTAGTCGGTTGCAGCAGGTCGGTGATTTCGTTTAGTATTTGTTGCAGCTCAGCAGCCGGTATCTGTTGAAACAACGATGAACCAAACATGTTGAACCATTTGGCTATACCCTCGCGTCCATCCTGCAATAGTGTAGGACGATCAAAGTGCGATGTAAACGTCACCCTGAAACCGCCTGCTTCCAGTTTGGCAGCATAGTCAGCAGTTGACGGAAAATACCATGGGAGAGTAACATCGCCCTTGATATATCCATGATTGCGGAGCACGGTTAATGCAGCGGCCAACATGAGTTGGTTGTTGCCTTTGCCGCCAAACTCGCCCACAAATCTACCGCCTGGCTTCAATGCATTATAAACGCTTTTGATTACGCCATCGGCGTCGTGTATCCAATGTAGTACTGCATTGGTGAAAACAGCATCAAAAGGCTCATCAAAATAGAAGGCGGCAGCATTGGCTACGCTAAAATGCAGTTCAGGATATTTAGCCTTTGCTTTCGCGATCATTTCAGGTGATGCATCAATGCCAATCACCTCAGCGCCATGCTCCTGTATCTGCTTAGCAAGGTCACCTGTGCCGCAACCCAGGTCAAGGATACGCTCGCCGGGTTTTACGTCCAGCAACTCCAATACACTCTCACCGTATTGCGATACGAAAGCGTGTTTGTTATCATATAATTCAGCGTTCCATTTCATGGTAGTCACTAGTCAATGGTCATTAGTCATTAGTGTATCTGCACATTTACTCATTTGCATATCCACCCATCTGCACATTTACAAATATTCCAGCACTTTTTGCCCCATGGCCGCGGTGCCTAATATTTTTGCTTTATCGGTATTCGCGTCAGCGATGTCGCCGGTGCGGTAGCCTGCTTTTAATGTTTTATCAATAGCTGATGTAATGCGTTTTGCCTCTTCTTTTAGTCCGAAGGCAATTTCATACATCAAAGCAACCGACAGAATAGATGCTAGCGGATTAGCTTTGTTCTGACCTGCAATATCGTGCGCAGAACCATGGATTGGCTCAAAGAAACCTGTGCCATCGCCAACAGAAGCTGATGCCAGCATACCCATTGAACCCGCAATTTGTGAAGCTTCATCGGTCAGGATGTCGCCGAACAGGTTGGCTGTAACAACAACGTCGAATTTTTTAGGGTTCTTCACCAATTGCATAGCCGCGTTATCGATAAACATATGCTCGGTTTCAACATCAGGATATTCTGGGGCGATTCCCTGAATCACTTCCCGCCACAAGCGTGAGGTTTCCAGAACATTTGCTTTATCTACAGAGCAAAGTCTCTTAGTACGTGCTCTTGCCGCTTCATAGGCTTTGCGTGCAATGCGCTCTACTTCGTAACGGTTGTAGTTCATCAAATCTGACGCGAAATCAGCAGTACGGTTTTTCTCGCCGAAGTACACATCACCTGTCAGCTCGCGGAAGAACAGGATGTCTGTTCCTTTCAATATTTCCGGTTTCAGGCTTGATGCATTCAGTAACTCATCAAACAGCATGATCGGGCGCAGGTTAGCGTACAAGCCTAATTCTTTGCGGATCTTTAGCAAGCCCTGCTCGGGTCTTACTTTTGCCGAAGGATCGTTATCATATTTGATGTGACCGACAGCACCGAACAAAATAGCATCACTGGCTTTTGCTTTGGCAAGCGTATCATCCGGCAATGAAGTTCCGGTAGCTTCAATAGCTACATGGCCCATTATACCCTCGTCGAACGTAAACTCATGACCATATTCCTGGCCGATTTTTTCCAGTACAGCCTTACCCCAGGTAGTCACCTCGGGACCGATGCCGTCACCGGGTATTACTAATATATGTTTCTTTATTCCCATTTTATTTTAGTCATTAGTCAATGGTCATTAGTCATTAACCTTTCAACATTACAACGTTTCAACTTTACAACTTTTCGTAATGTTCAACAGTTGGAAAAGGATCATAAAAATGATGCAGCAGGCTTTTCCATTCCTGGTATTCTTTTGATTTCCTGAAGCCCTCGGTATGATCGGTCAGCTTTTCCCATTCAACCAGTAAAATGAATTGATTGGTTTTTTCAATGCACCTTTTCAGTTGGTGTGAAATATAGCCCGTCATACTTGAAATGATCTCCTGCGCTTTAGAAAATGCTTTTAAAAAATCATCTTCCTGGCCGGGGATCACATTCAGTATAGCGACTTCGAGGATCATTATTTCCTTTATGTCATTGCGAGGAACGAAGCAATTGCGAACTTTGCAGAGCGGCTCTGTATAGTATGCGATGGCCACGCTATCGCTCGCAATGACAATTGAATTAATAAGTTGTGCTTACGCTTCTACAACCTGGTTTTCAGGACGCAGGCTGCGTACAGTTTTACCTGCTTGCCACATTTCGCTTTCACGCAGTTCTTTCAGTTCTGCATCCAGTTTCACGCGGTAATCAGGCTGGCTGTTTGAGTCGATTGAACGTTGAGACTCTTTGCCAGTTGCTACGCTGTTGTATAATTCTTCAAATACTGGTTTTGTAGCGTCACGGAATTTCTTCCACCAATCCAAAGCACCACGTTGTGCTGTAGTTGAGCAGTTAGCATACATCCAGTCCATACCGTTTTCTGCTACTAATGGCATTAACGATTGAGTTAACTCTTCAACAGTTTCATTGAATGCTTCTGAAGGTGAGTGACCCTTGCTGCGCAATACATCATACTGAGCTGCAAATACACCCTGGATACAACCCATCAGCGTACCACGTTCGCCAGTCAAATCGCTGTAAACTTCTTTTCTGAAATCAGTTTCAAACAAATAACCGCTGCCTACAGCAATACCTAAAGCGATAACTCTGTCTTTAGCTTTACCAGTAGCATCCTGGAAGATAGCGTAGCTTGAATTTAAGCCACGGCCCTGCAGGAACATGCGGCGCAATGAAGTGCCTGAACCTTTTGGAGCTACCAGGAATACGTCAACATCAGCTGGAGGAATGATGCCGGTTTGCTCTTTGAAAGTGATACCGAAACCATGAGAGAAATACAATGCCTTACCTGCAGTCAGGTGTTTTTTAACAGTTGGCCACAGCTCAATCTGTGCCGCATCGCTCAGCAGGTAGCAGATGATGGTACCACGCTCTAACGCTTCTTCAATCTCAAAAAGGGTTTCGCCAGGTACAAAGCCGTCAGCTACCGCTTTATCCCATGTTTTTGAATTTTTACGCTGACCAACAATTACGTTGATACCATTGTCTTTTTGATTGAGTGCCTGACCGGGACCCTGAACACCATAACCGATAACAGCTACGGTTTCATTTTTCAATACTTCCTGCGCTTTTGCTAAAGGAAACTCTTCGCGGGTTACTACGTTCTCTTCAGTGCCGCCGAAATTTAGTTTTGCCATTGTTTTGTTTTTTATTGATTACACCGATGCTTGATTGATTACACCGATTATTTTGTTCATTAGTTCAATTGTTCATTAGTGAAGGCTTAACATTACAACTTTACAACCTTCCAACCTTTCAACTCTACTTCTTCACCACGATCACAATCCCCGATGCCCAGCCCATTTTGGTTAACACCAGGTCTTCGCGCTCATCCAGGTAACTTAATAAGTTCGTTACCTTTTCTGAATGACCATCGGGCCAGTTAGCTTGTGGAAGCATATCATCAATGATGTACAAGCCGCCAGTCTCCAGCATCTCCAGCGTTTCCTCCAGATGCGTGTATTTGCCGGGCCATGTGTCTGCAAATATAAATCTGAATTTTTGCCGGTTATTTTTTCTTATCCATTCACCGCCATCCGTGCAGATCAAAGTAAGACGTCTGTCGATTCCTAAATTCTCCTTTGCTATGCTTAACAACGTTTCGTCGTTATCCAGCGATACCAGGGTCGACTCCTGATCCATGCCATCCAGAATCCACGCAGTGGCCAAACCAGTACCTGTGCCAAGTTCCAGGAACTTAGATGCAGGTTTTGAAGCCGCCAGCGTTTTCAGCAGCGTACAGGTTGATATTTCCGACATCTGCAAAAAGCCACAAGCCTCGGTAGCTTTTTTAATGCTATCGTAGGCTTTGGGGTGAGCTTGTGCTGTTTCCTCTATCATGTTATTGGTTTTACGTGGTACGTTTTACGTAATACGTTTTTGTTATCGTGCAATACGTACAACGTATAACGTCATACGTACAACCCTCTACATCGTAAACACTTTATCAGCATCATTAAGATACTCGTTTTCAATTACATCTTCGCCTGGTTCCAAGCGTTCGAACTCACGTAATTTGGCGTTAAAGCCTTCACTGTCTTTGATGATAGCTACGCGTGCGCTGCGAACAAATTCGATCAAACCATAAGGCTGTAAGATGTTGATCAGGTTGTCGATCTCCTCACGGTGACCGGTTGTTTCAAATACGGTATAATCCTTACGGATAGCAACGGCACGGGCACCATTTTCGCGAAGCAGGCGTTCAACGCTTATTTTTTCCGCAATCACGTCGGTTGATAGCTTGTATAAGGCCAGTTCCTGCCAGATCACATCTTCATTGGTATGATAGTATACCTTCAATACTTCCACTTGTTTTTCAATCTGGCGGCAGAGCTTGCGCACCACGTCTTCATACTCAGTGATCACAATATTAAAGCGGTGAACACTGCTCACTTCTGATGGGGAAGTATTCAGGCTATCGATATTGATCTTGCGACGGGTAAAGATGATAGCGATGCGGTTAAGCAATCCTATCTGGTTTTCGGTATAAACCGTTATGTTAAATTCTTGTTTTTCTTCCTGTGTGCTCATGATTCCAATTATTTAAGCCTGATCTCTGCTACGCTGCATCCCTGTGGTACCATCGGGAATACATTGTTTTCCTTGGTTACCATTACTTCTAATAAGTACGGGCCCTTGTGGTCCAGCATTTCCTGCAAGGTGGCCGGTAAATTTGTTCTTTCCGAAATTGATTTGCCAGCGATGCCATAGGCAGCGGCAAGCTTCACAAAGTCAGGGCTTTGCATATCCACGAAAGAGTAGCGGCGCTCGTTAAACAACTCCTGCCACTGTCGAACCATGCCCAGGAATCTGTTATTCAGAATAACGATCTTGATATCGATGTTGCTTTGCATGATGGTACCCATCTCCTGCAAGGTCATCTGGAAACCACCATCACCGATGATAGCAACTACAGTACGATCTTTCGCTCCATATTTAGCACCCATAGCAGCAGGTAGGGCAAAACCCATTGTACCTAAACCACCACTGGTTACGTTACTGCGTGTATTATTGAGCTTGGCATAACGACACGCCACCATCTGGTGCTGACCTACGTCGGTTACTATCACTGCTTCGCCTTTAGTGATCTCGTTTAATTGCTTGATCACTTCGCCCATTGTCATTTCATCCGTGGTTGGGTTAAGCTCTTTTTCGATCACCAGCTTAATTTCTTCGGCGGTGTGGTCGTGGAATTTCTGTAACCATTCAGGATGTGTTTTTTGCTGAATTGCCTGGGTAAGTAGCGGCAGGGTTTCTTTGCAATCGCCCCAAACAGGTACTGTGCTTTTCACATTTTTGTCGATCTCAGCCGGATCAATATCCAGGTGTACTACTTTGGCCTGCTTGGCATATTTATCCAACCTGCCGGTTACGCGGTCGTCAAAGCGCATGCCTATGGCGATCAGTACATCGCACTCGTTGGTCAGTACATTCGGACCGTAGTTGCCATGCATACCCAGCATACCCACATTAAGTGGATGGTCAGTCGGGATAGCGCCTGCGCCTAATACTGTCCAGGCAGCAGGTATACCTGATTTCTCTACAAAAGCTTTGAATTCTTTCTCCGCTCCGCCTAATATCACACCCTGGCCAAATAAAATAAATGGTTTTTTTGCCTGGTTGATCAGTTCGGCAGCTTGTTGAATATACTGAGGCCTAACAATAGGCTTCGGTCTGTAGCTGCGGATATGGTTGCAAGGAGTATAACCTTTGAACTGGAATTTCTGTATCTGTGCGTTCTTGGTGATGTCGATCAGCACAGGGCCCGGGCGACCGCTGCGGGCAATATAAAACGCCTTTGCGATCACCTCTGGAAGTTCGTTGGCATCAGTTACCTGGTAATTCCATTTGGTAATAGGCGTAGTGATATTAATCACATCGGTTTCCTGGAAAGCATCGGTACCCAGCAGGTGGGCAAATACTTGTCCAGTGATACATACCACAGGCGTGCTGTCTATCTGCGCATCGGCCAAACCGGTTACCAGATTGGTAGCACCCGGACCGCTGGTAGCAAATACCACGCCTACTTTACCCGACGTACGTGCATAGCCTTGTGCAGCGTGAATACCACCCTGCTCGTGACGCACGAGGATATGATCCAGTTTATCGCTGTAATCATACAAGGCATCATAAATAGGCATGATCGCCCCGCCCGGATAGCCGAATATCGTCTCAACACCCTCGGTGATCAATGCCTCTAATAAAGCTACCGATCCTGTTACCTCTTTTGATGATTCCACCGATTTCTCTGTGATTTCACCGATTTCTTTTTTAGCAATTGTTTGTGTTTCCACTGATTTATGTTTTGTGGCATTCACTTTCGTGATTATGCCGATTTTAACATTTCAACTTTAAAACTTTTCAACTTTACAACTGGCTTACATTTCGTCCGTTACGCAACCATCAGCAGCTGTGCTCACGGTCTTTGCATATTTGTAAAGCAGTCCTTTTGTGGCTTTAAGGGCCGGTTGTTTCCATTCGCTTCTGCGGTGTGCCAGTTCGGCATCCGATATTTTAAGGTTCATGGTACGGTTAATGGCGTCTAATTCAATGATGTCATCATCCTTAACCAGCGCAAGATTACCACCGTTATGGGCCTCGGGAGTGATGTGGCCAACCACAAATCCGTGCGTGCCTCCGCTAAAACGTCCGTCAGTAATCAAGGCAACAGAGCTACCCAAGCCTGCGCCGAATATGGCTGAGGTAGGCTTCAGCATTTCCGGCATGCCCGGCGCGCCCTTCGGACCAACGTAGCGGATCACCACCACATCACCCGGGCGGACTCGGCCGCTCAGAATACCATCAATTAATTCAAACTCACCATTAAATACACGGGCAGGGCCGGTAAAACGCTCACCCTCTTTCCCGGTAATCTTAGCTACTGAACCGCCTTCGGCCAGGTTGCCATACAATATTTGCAGGTGACCAGTAGCTTTTATCGGTTGCTCAACAGGGAATATTATTTTTTGTTTATCAAAGTTCAGTTCAGGAACCTCTGCCAGGTTTTCTGCAAGTGTTTTACCGGTAACTGTCAGGCAATCACCATGCAGCCAACCCAGTTGCAATAAATATTTCATTACAGCAGGTACGCCGCCAACCTTGTGCAGATCTTCCATCATGTACTTTCCGCTTGGCTTCATATCAGCCAGCAGCGGAATACGGTTGCTGATCTCCTGGAAATCATCCTGGGTTAACGGAATATCAACGCTTTTTGCTATCGCGATGAGGTGCAATACGGCATTAGTTGAACCGCCCAATACCATGATAGTAGTGATAGCGTTCTCAAAAGCCTTGCGGGTCATGATATCTTTCGGTTTGATATCACGCTCCAGCAGTACCTTGATATATTTACCTGCTTCGCGGCATTCCTGGTGCTTTTCCTCGCTTAATGCAGGGTTTGATGAAGAGTAAGGCAAACTCATGCCCAAAGCCTCGATGGCTGCTGCCATGGTGTTAGCCGTATAGATACCACCGCAAGCACCGGCGCTCGGACAGGCGTTTTTAACCACGCCCATAAAATCTTCCGGACTGATAGTGCCGGCGATTTTTTTGCCTAACGCCTCAAAGGCCGAAACAATATTCAAATCTTCGCCTTTCCAGTGGCCCGGTTTAATAGTACCGCCGTAAACCATAATTGAAGGGCGGTTTAAACGGCCCATCGCCATTACAGACCCAGGCATGTTTTTATCACAGCCCGGCAATGCGATTAACCCGTCATAGTACTGTGCGCCGCAAACTGCTTCTATCGAGTCGGCAATAACGTCACGGCTTACCAATGAGTAGCGCATGCCTTCGGTACCATTGCTCATGCCATCGCTCACGCCGATCGTATTGAAAATAAGGCCCACCATGCTTTCGTCCCATACACCTTCTTTCACCAGTTTGGCAAGGTCGTTCAGGTGCATATTGCAGGTGTTGCCATCATAGCCCATGCTGGCAATGCCCACCTGTGCTTTTTTCATATCGTCCTCGGTGAGTCCGACACCATAAAGCATAGCCTGTGCGGCCGGTTGGGTTGGGTCTTGTGTCAGTACGCGGCTGTATTTGTTCAGCACGATTTGTTCGTCGGTGATGGTAGTACTCATTTGTTTATATTAGTTATTATTGGTTGTATTAGTTGTAGTGGTTATATTAGTTGTATTGGTAGTAGTTGCGCTGGTTACTTACGTAGGGGTTTTTCAACCACTTCAACCAATACAACATCCTCAACCAGTTCAACTTTCACTACACTATCATCCCACAAAAGCAAGTTACCCAGACGCCCCTCAAACCGCAATAGTGCGAAAAATAAATTTTTATTTAGTATTTTATTCTGTTTTAAATATAAATCATGATAACTATTCTGTAAATGTAACTATTTTCAGAATAAAATTATTATCAAAGTAGACCAAAGTTAAAAATGGTATTCGGTACAGTTATTATGTATGCATAATAAAAGTCTAATTTTCGGCGTGAAATGCCGACTTTGAGTAAAAAAGTTGATTAGTTGATTGAGTTGATTGGGTTGAGCCTATTAACTCAATCAACCACTTAACTCAATCAACTCGATCAACAAAAAATGCAGATAAAAATTCACCTGATTTACTTGCTCCTTAACTTTTTTTTTATCTAACTTAGATTACTTTTCTACATCAGCCTGAATCCCTCTTTACACGGCATCTTGCTACTTTGTTTTGTTAGTTAATGGTTCAATTACGTATTTAAATGAATTCATTATGGAAAGAGTAATCGTTCAATTTAGTATTCCTGGCATGACATCAAGGGTGTACGACCAGGTATGGGACGAACTGCGCAAAGCAGGTCATTCGCATCCCGCAGGACTTCATTATCATGTCGGTGCGCAGAAAGGCGATAACTGGCAGGTAATTGATGTTTGGGAATCACAGGAAGCCTTCAACAAGTTTGGTGAAACCCTGATGCCAATCCTGGCAAAAGCAGGGGTGAACACGGACGCGGCCAAACCAGAGATCACACCTGTGTATTATGAGTATGATGCTGCACTAGTGCATTGAGTCAGTTTGCAGTGAGCAGTAATTGTATTGTCTGAACCAGAATTCTTTGAATTAATGAATTGTCAGAATTCTCTAAAATTCTACAAATTCTGGTTCAGACAATCGCGTTAAGGATTGAAGCGGATACCGGCCCGTGGCTAATGCCCGTGCAGTATGAGCGGAAAGCCTGGCCCCGATTTTATCGGGGAAACGCCCCATTGAGTTTACAGTCCCGATAGTTATTGGGATGAGTTTGGCGTGGGCTGATAAACATACCATCACTTACTTGATCTTTCGGGATGAAAAAATAAAAAGCATGCCAAAAAAACTGAAAACAAGCCCATACATCAGGCCGGTCCAGGCTCCGATAATGCGCCTCGATCTCCAGTAAGCGCACTGTCTGAGGTAAAAAAGCCAGATGATGAAAGATATGATTTGCATAAGGTTTCGATAAATATAAGGATTAAAGAAAAATTAAGTCCGCTTACAATTGAACACTATCTATTAAACCATAAAAATTTAACATTATGAGTATCAGATTAGGAGACACCGCCCCGGATTTTCAGGCTGAAACTACGCAGGGCACCATCAATTTTCACGATTGGATAGGTAATGGCTGGGCGATATTGTTTTCGCACCCAAAGGACTTTACGCCTGTTTGCACCACCGAACTGGGCTACATGGCCAGGCTGGCACCCGAATTTGAAAAACGCAACTGCAAGATAATCGGCCTGAGTGTTGACCCGATAGAACGCCACGCCGAATGGGCTAAAGATATTGAAGAAACACAGGGCTTTGCTGTAAATTATCCTATGATAGGCGATACTGATCTGAAGATTGCCAAATTATATGATATGCTGCCTGCCGACGAACCGGGTAACTGGGAGGGCCGCACACCGGCTACCAACCAAACAGTGCGATCGGTGTTTATCATCGGACCTGACAAAAAGATAAAATTAATGCTTACCTATCCGATGAGCACCGGCCGGAACTTCGACGAGATATTGCGCGTATTGGACTCGATGCAGCTAACCGCCGAACATAAAGTAGCTACGCCTGTTAATTGGAAGAACGGCGAAGACGTGATCATACTAACCAGCGTATCAAACGAAGAGGCCATGGAAAAATACCCCGAAGGGTTTAAAACCATTAAGCCTTACATCCGTGTGGTACACCAGCCGGAACATAAGGTGATGATGAACTAAATTGATCTTTGTGAATGGAGATTAATGTGGACGAAAGGCAGGGACAGTTGCATCAACCCGGTGAACATACCCTGCCTTTTTGACGAATATTATAATTTGCCGGTTAACTGCGCCAATGGAATGGTTTTGGACGCAAGCTTAAGATTTGCTGCGGCTGTGCAATTCTTCGTACAATTCAATCACCTTACGCTGCAGCGAGGTGATCTCGGTTTCCTGCTCCGAAATTTTCTTTTTCAGGATATCACTGGTAAACTCGATGGGTGCAAGCTCCTCGTTGGTTACGTTAAGCAATTGCAGCAGCGATACGCCATAAATATCGGCTATTTGCTCCAGGCGAGACAGGTTAACATCGGTCACCCCGGTCTCTATTTTTGACATAGCAGGAATCGAAATTCCTAATCGGCTTGCAACGTCCTCCAGCGTCCAGCCATTGCGTTGACGAATCAGTTTGATACTTTGGCCGACAGTCGTTTTCGGCGGTTTGTTCTCAGTGTCACCCATTTTTAAAATTCCACGCTAAGTTTGGTCATAATCATCGCCTTCCAAAGTATGCACGTAGGGCAGTACGCGGTCTTTCGGTCAGAGCGTTTAAATTAATTCAGGACTGAAAGATGTGACTTTTTTTTGACTATGTCAATAAGACACATATCTAATTTTCTGAATGTTAATAATTTGTACTCAGAATACCGGCTATGGCTTGATGCTTATTTCCTAATAAGCAAAACTGAGATTTCGTTATAAGAATTGCAATTGGATTTCGATTAAAGTGGTGGGCGGGGATTAGAAACCGTCTGTCAGAATCAGAATAAAAATTGAATACCTTGTTACAAAAATAATCTCCCAAACGTAATGTATTGAAAACGAAGTGTATGAAGCGGGTTTATATAGGATTGTTCCTGTTGGCTGTGGTATGGTCGGCATGCCATAATGGTACAGGTACAATAACCAAAAAATGTGGGCCATGCCCACTGTATGCTGAGGTATTGCCTACGGTGGAGGTGAAGATAGTGAGCAAAGCCACCGGCGCGGATCTGTTCCTGGCTCCCAACTCGCCCTACAAACCCAGCGATCTGAAAGTGGGCAGCTCGGTATACGGCCCCAATTTTCATTTTGCGGTGGATACGTCGGATGCCAATAACCGCTTTGTATGGTTACCCAGCGCCGAGTCGCAAACGTTTACTGTGCAACTGGCCAATTTCAGCTCCGATAATATTAAGGTGGTTGCTCTGCGCGATTCGCCGGTGTGCTGTCCGCGACTGGCTATTAAAAGCATTGTGCTTGATGATAGTTTGATATGCAGCCCCTGCAGTTTAAGGCAGGTGGTGACGATTAAGAAATGAGCTTTTGATATCAGCGATCGGAGGGGTGAGCTTGCGTACTCCATAGTTCAATATGAAAACCCCGAGCTTTTTACATAAATAATTTTATCTGCATATTATAAAAACATCATATGAAAAAAATTTACATTGGATTATTACTCTCGACATTAACAGCAGTATCATGCCACAATGATTCGAAGGAATGCGGGCCATGCCCTCTTGCCATGATCTATATGGTGATGAAAGTAAAGATTATAAGTAAAACCACAGGCGCTGATCTGTTACTGTCGCCCAACTCGCCATATAAACCGTCCGATTTGAACGTAACCAGTTCGATCAATGGCCCTAATTTTCATTTCAATGTAGATACGGCAGACATGAACAACCGTTCGGTATTGTTGCCCGATTGGGGCAGCCAGACCTATACGCTCCAGCTTGCTAATTTGAGCGCTGACAATATTAAGGTAGTTGTAGGCACCAACGGAGCGAAGTGCTGCGCCGGTCCCGAAGTAAAAAGTATTATGCTTAATGATAGCCTGGTATGCGCGCCGTGCAGTGCGCAGCAGGCGGTGGTGATTAAAAAGTAGCCGGAATTCGGCAATAGGAAGTCGGGACTTGGAAAGTTAGAAGTCGGAAGTTTGCATCCTGCCTCAAGCAGGATTTTTTGTTCATGACAATTCTGCTTTTTACCATTCATAAAAATGTAAATACCTGATTATCAAATGTTCATGTGTGTTCACGAGCGTTCACATGTTGTGAACATGAACAAAAAAACGCCCGGTAAGCAATTACCGGGCGTTCGTTTTAAATGTGAATGTGCTATTAACGGTGGGTAATGCCTTCGGCTAATACCATCACTTTGTTGTTCAGTACTTCAACAACGCCGCCGTGGATCAGGTATACGTCTTCTTTGTTACCTCCATGGCGTACAATCAGTTTGCCGTCTTCTAAAGTGGAGATCAGCGGTGCGTGCTGGTTCAATACTTCAAATGCGCCCATAGTGCCCGGCAGGTTTACCGAAGTAACTTCGCCTTCAAACACTTTTTTATCAGGAGTTAATATTTCCAGGTTCATTTATTGTGTGTCTTGAGTTCTAAGTCTTAAGTCCAAAGTCTTAAGTCTTTTTGACTCTTGACTTTAGACTTACGACTTCAGACTATATTAAGCGTTAGCTTCAGCCAACAGTTTTTTACCTTTTTCTATAGCGTCTTCAATGCTTCCAACCAGGTTGAACGCTGCTTCAGGATATTCATCCACTTCGCCGTCCATGATCATGTTGAAACCTTTGATGGTATCTTTAATGTCAACCAGTACACCTTTTAAGCCGGTAAACTGCTCGGCAACGTGGAATGGCTGAGAAAGGAAACGCTGTACACGGCGTGCGCGGGACACAACCAATTTATCTTCTTCAGAAAGCTCGTCCATACCTAAGATGGCGATGATATCCTGAAGCTCTTTGTAGCGTTGCAGAATTTCTTTTACACGCTGAGCAGTGTTGTAGTGCTCGTCTCCCAAAATTTGCGGGCTAAGGATACGTGAAGTAGAGTCAAGAGGGTCAACCGCAGGGTAGATACCCAACTCAGCGATCTTACGTGACAATACAGTAGTTGCGTCCAGGTGGGCGAAAGTTGTAGCCGGCGCAGGGTCGGTCAAGTCATCCGCAGGTACATATACCGCCTGTACGGAGGTAATTGAACCGCGTTTAGTTGAAGTGATACGTTCCTGCATGGTACCCATCTCAGTTGCCAGTGTTGGCTGGTAGCCTACCGCTGAAGGCATACGGCCTAATAGAGCCGATACTTCTGAACCTGCCTGGGTGAAACGGAAAATGTTATCGATGAAGAAAAGGATATCGCGGCCTTTACCTTCTGCGTCACCGTCACGGAAATATTCAGCGATAGTCAAACCTGATAGCGCCACACGTGCACGTGCACCCGGCGGCTCGTTCATCTGGCCGAATACGAAGGTTGCTTTTGAGTCTTTAAGTTCTTCTTTATTTACTTTGGAAAGGTCCCATGCACCTTTTTCCATCGCGTGAACAAAGTCGTCACCATATTTGATAATGCCCGATTCGATCATTTCGCGTAGTAAGTCGTTACCTTCACGGGTACGCTCACCTACACCGGCGAATACTGATAAACCTGCATAAGCTTTTGCAATATTGTTGATCAATTCCTGGATCAATACAGTTTTACCTACACCTGCACCACCAAATAGACCGATCTTACCACCTTTTGCATAAGGCTCTAACAAGTCGATCACCTTGATACCAGTGAACAATACTTCGCTCTCGGTAGAAAGGTCCTCAAAACGGGGAGGTACGTTGTGGATTGGTTTACCATCAGATTTTTCCAGGTTACCCAAACCGTCGATAGCATCACCTACTACGTTGAATACACGGCCTTTGATATCGTCGCCGATAGGCATTTTGATCGCTGATTCAAGATCGACAACCGGCATTCCGCGTAACAAACCGTCGGTTGAGTCCATCGCTACTGCACGTACGCGATCCTCGCCTAAGTGCTGCTGAACTTCTAAGATAACCTTTGCGCCGGTTTCCTTAGTGATCTCTAACGCGTCATAAATTTTAGGAAGGTGACCCTCGGAGAAGCTTACGTCAACTACCGGACCGATGATCTGTGATATTTTTCCAATGTTTGGCATATATAACCTGGTAATTTAAAAGATTTTGTAAATGAAATAGTTCTCTATAAAATGCTTTTGTTTTAGAGCCGCAAAGCTATGACTTTTTGATAAATATTTAAATAGTGCCTGAGAAATATTTTTAGTTCACAGTTTTCGGTTTGCAGTTGACAAAAAAACAGGCTTTTAATGACCGTTCCTGATCACTGTTCGTTAGTCGTTATTTAACTATTACTAAATTTTTGTCAGTCCAGTGTCATTGAAATTTCAATCAAATTACTATGTTTGCATATCAATTATTAAACTCTTTGCAGTTATACAACCCCTAATCAAAATTAATTTTTATGAGGAAACTTTTACTATTGGCGCTTGCCATAGCGCCGGTATTGGCTTTTGCCCAGGGCTTCCAGGTGAACCTTGAAGGACAGAAACAGATTGGCATGGGCCATACCGGGACCGGCTTGGCGCAGGATGGCGCTGCTTTATTTTTTAATCCGGGTGCGGTGGCTACCGAGTCGCAAAATTATGTGCAGGCTGGGGTAAGCCCTCTTAGCTTCAACTCGGTATTTAATCCATCCGGTACATCGGAACAATATCACACGGCCAGCAAATGGGCAACCCCATTTAATTTTTATGGAACCTGGGGGCCGAAGGCTGCCTGCTGGAAAGTAGGCATGGCCGTATATACACCATTTGGTGGGTTGACCGACTGGGGAACTACCTGGCCCGGGAAATTTGCTGCCGAGAAACTCGATCTGAAAGCATTCTTCTTTCAGCCGACCATTAGTATTAAAATAACCGACTGGATGAGCATTGGTGGTGGCTTTGTATACAATCACGGTACGGTTGATCTGACCAGGGCGATTCCTATCGATAATTCTAACGGACAATCAAGCCAGGCTGAATTAAATGGCAGTGGTAAAGGTTACGGATGGAACGTCGGTGTTTATTTCACCACGCAATCGGGCGTTACTGTAGGTATTACCCACCGCTCAAAGGTGACGACCACAATCAACAATGGTACGGCTACTTTTACCGTTCCGGCATCATTAGCTACCAGCTTTCCTTCTCCTAACCAATTCAGTGCAAGCATACCGCTCCCCGCGACTAATTCCATCGGCTTGGGATTTCGCCCATGCAGCAAATGGCTGTTGGCATTAGACGTAAATGTGGTGGAATGGGATCCATTCAAAACCTTGTCGTTCGATTATAAAACCAATACTCCTTTATTGCAGGATACACACTCGCCTCGTAACTACCACAACACCTTTGGTGTTCGTGCAGGCGCGCAGTACATGGCTACTAATAAACTGGCTTTGCGTTTTGGCGGAGGTTATGCCGGGGCTGCAGCTTTGAATGGTTATGTAACTCCTGAGGTGCCGGATGCTGACCGGGCTTATGTTACGGGAGGTATAGGCTACAAGCTGGCTCAACATTTTGATGTCGACCTTTCATTTGAATACGAACATCTATTGCAGCGCACACAAACCAATTACGAAACGCAACTGTCGGGTACGTTTAAGTCGGACGTATATATCCCCGGCATCTCATTAGCCTATCACTGGTAATCCTAAATTATTACGACAATGAAACATTTTAAACATTATATATATATCATTGCAGGGTTAGTATGGTTAAGCGCCTGCAAACCCAGCGTCAACACGCCAAAGCCATCTAATGGCTCGGCCAATTTTTCAAGATATATTGCAATAGGTAACTCTTTAACCGCAGGCTATGCCGATGGTGGTTTATACCGTGCCGGGCAAATGGTATCTTATCCAGGCATCATGGCTAAGCAAATGCAGTCTGTTGGCGGCGGGGTATTTAACCAGCCTTTATTTGATGCCAGCCAGGCCAACGGCTCAGGCTATCTGCAATTGACTGGCTTTAATGCCGATGGTACTCCGATTACCGCACCGGTTACTACCAACCTGGCCATACGCGGAATACAGGCTGTCCCAGGATTTGGAAACGTAACCCTATATGCTAAATACACAGGTGATATTGAAAACTACGGAGTACCCGGAATAAAATTACTGCATATTACTTATCAGTCCTACGGCAATCTGAACGGTTTTTACGAGCGGTTGCTCCCGGGCGATGTGGGTACCAACTCCACCGCTTATCTTGATTTCGTCACAGCAAAACCATTTACGTTTTTCTCTAACTGGTTAGGCAACAATGATGCCCTGGGTTATGCTACCACAGGTGGTGCAGGCGATGTGCTGACAGATAAAGCCACATTTGCCGGCTTATACAATCTGCTTATCGGCAGGTTGACAGCCAGTGGTGCTAAGGGAGTGGTGGGCACTATACCTGATGTCACTTCAATTCCATATTTTAATACCATAACGGTTGGTGCGGTTTTGGGGGCGGTACAAAAGGCAAATCCACAGGTGCAGGCTATATTTATCAACGCCCTGGTGAGCGGAACTACCTACGCACCACGCCCGGCTACCGCTAAAGATTTGATTGTACTTATCTTCCCAACAAGCAAAATCGGTCAGCCGGTAACCACCCCTTATGGTACTCTTCCGTATGGATTGACGCCATATACCCCTATCGATAATCAATATGTGCTGGATGCAAACGAGGTGGCTTTAACACAGGATTATGTACAATCCTACAATGCCACCATAAAATCGATCGCCGCAGCAAAAGGATTGGCAGTATTTGATTCCTACGTCTTCCTGAATAATGTAAAGCATAACGGTTTGATTGAGGATGGAATCAGCCTGAATTCAAACTACATCAGCGGCGGGATATTCTCGCTGGATGGCGTGCATCTTACGCCGCGCGGGTATGCCATCGTAGCGAATGAGTTTATCAAAGCGATTAATGCCAAATATGGTTCGACGATTCCTTTGGCTAATGTGTCGGAATATAGTGGGATAAAGTTTCCATAGTTTAGTTGGCAGTTTTCAGTTGGCAGTTTGCATTTATTTCCTATTGCAAACTGCTGACTGCCCACTGCAACCTACTCAAAATTTAAGATAATCTTCCCCACATGTTCGCTGCTTTCCATCAGGGTATGAGCTTTAACTGCTTCCTGAGCCGGGAATACGGCATGAATAACCGGTTTTATTTTGCCCGATGCCAGCAATGGCCAGATATGTTGTTCGAGGCTACGTGCTATCGCACTTTTAAATTCAATCTCTCTTGATCTTAACATTGACCCGGTGATGATCAATCTTTTCCTCATCACTTGCGCCAAATCAATCTGCACATCTTTGCCCTTCATCGCGTTGATTAAAACCAGTCGGCCCTCTTCTGCAAGCGATGAAATATTTCCCGGGGTATAATCACCACCAATCATGTCGAGTATCACATTAACGCCTTTGCCATCAGTAAGCTGATGGATCACTTCTGAAAAGTCCTCAGTTTTATAGTTGATACCTTTGGCAGCCCCAACTGCTTCGCAAAATTTACATTTCTCATCCGATCCGGCAGTTATGTAAACTTTACATCCTAAAGCCGTTGCCATTTGAATTGCTGCTACGCCAATGCCGCTTGAACCGCCATGTACCAGCAAGCTTTCGCCCGGTTGTAATTTGCCGCGGTCGAATACATTGCTCCAAACTGTAAAGAATGTTTCGGGGAGTGATGCAGCTTCCACAAAGCTCAGGTTGCCAGGTATGGGAAGGCATTGCCCCTCGGGAACATTACAATATTCAGCATATCCACCACCCGAAACCAATGCGCAAACTTGATCGCCAACTTGCCAGCGGGTTACCTTATCTCCAGCAGCAGCGATCGTTCCTGCAATCTCCAATCCGGGTATATCCCGGGGAGCTCCCTTTGGCGGCGGATAATTGCCTTTGCGCTGGTACACATCGGGGCGGTTAACGCCCGCTGCAGCAATTTTTATAAGCACCTCAGTTGGTGCTGCAACGGGTTGAGGGCGTTCCTCAATTTGTAAAACTCCGGGGCCGCCGGCTGTGGTGATTACTATCGCTTTCATAGAGGCTAAGGTATGAGTTTGAGTATTCAGGGCACAAACAGAATTGAGAATTATGCTTAAAACAGGGTCATTGTAAGGGTTTTTAAGACGGTGTGCCAGATAAATAATGTAATTTTTAGTTAAAATATTTATAACATTTTTAAAGAATCATTCGTACAAATCAGATAGTACATCATCTGCCTGGATTTATTTTTTTATTTTATTTCATTTGATTTTTGTTGTGGAATGACCAGAATATGCCCCGTGTCCAGAGCTTTAGCGACTAACTTTTTCGTTGCGTTAATTCTTTGCCCTTTTTTATCTTTTGCACAGCGGCCCAGCCTTAATTTTGAGCATTTTGGAACTGGCGACGGTCTGTCGCAAATTAACGTTAATTGCATTCTACAGGATAGCCGGGGCTTTATGTGGGTCGGTACGCGCAACGGTCTGAACAGATACGACGGATATAAATTTATCGTTTACCGGTACGATTCAAAAGACGAGCACAGCCTCAGCAATAACATGATAAACGACCTTGTGGAAGACGCGGACGGCAATGTTTGGATCGCTACACCAAATGGTCTTAACCGTTACGATCGCAAGAAAGGCACTTTTACGCGCTTCATCCACGATGCGCATAATAGCAATAGTTTAGCAAGCAATGTTATCAACCGGTTGACTTTTGATAACAATGGCGCTTTATGGATCGCAACACAGGTTGATGGCTTGGATTGCTTTGACCTGAAAAAGAACAGATTTATTCATCACAACCATTCAGATGCCGTTACCGGAGCCGTTGACGACAATAATATAAGGACGGTTTATAAAGATTCGCACGGTCATATTTGGGTGGGAACGGCGAGCGGCGGATTAAATCTTTATGATCCTAAAACGAATTCTTTTACAAATTATAAGTTTTACGATCCTGGAACGCATAAGCTGACTGGGGAAAATGTAATAAGCATAGCTGAAAATAATGATCATGAATTATGGATAGGTACCCAGGAAGACGGTTTGTATTTGTTTAATGAGCAGAACAGTGCCTTTAAACAATTTAAATACGAAGAGAATAATATCAATTCTATTTCCAGCAACACGATCTATTGCATACGAAAGGATGAAGCCGGGAACCTGTGGATCGGTACTGAAAACGGAGGGCTTTCAGTACTTGATATTAAAAATAACAGGTTTTATCGATATGCGAATGATGAAGTAGATGGCAATAGTATTAAAGGCAATTCTATTTACGGAATTTGCCGGGATCGTTTAGGAAACATGTGGCTGGGAGCTTTCAGCGGCGGTATTAATTTATTTAAAAGATCAACTTTAAGTTTTGAACTATTCAGGCATAATTCTTTACCTAATAGCCTGTCTAATAATTTTGTTCTTTCATTATGCGAAGGCAATGATAAAAGCATATGGATTGGAACCGATGGCGGAGGATTAAATAAGTTTGATCCTGAAAGCGGAACTTTTACCCATTATAAACAGAATAAAAAAGGGATATCAGGGAATTACGTCTTAGCAGTAACACAGGATGAAGAAGGAAAACTGTGGATAGGCACCTGGGGCAACGGCATGACCGTTATGGATCCGAAAACTGGAAAATGTGACTATTTTAATAAGGACGCACCCGGCTCGCACAAACTAAGTGGCAATAATGTATACAACCTGTTGCGTGATCATAACGGCAAAATGTGGATGAGCGTTTTTGGCGGTGGCCTAGATTGTTATGATAAAAAAACAAATACCATACAACATTATGCCCTCGATCTGAATAATCCCAAAAGCCTCAGCAGTAACTATATTTATTCTTTGTTTGAGGATAGCAAAGACAGAATTTGGATTGGCACTTCTGATGGCGGCCTTAACCTGATCGATCAGAAAACAAATACATTTACTAGTTTTCAACATGATGAAAAAAAGAATAGCATAAGCAACAATGGCGTAACCGATATATTTGAAGATAGCAAAGGTCATTTGTGGCTCTCCACCTTATCGGGTCTCGATTTATTTAACCCGGAAACCAAGCATTTTACCGTATACACCAAAAAGAATGGTTTGCCAAGCGATATTACTTATGCAATAAAAGAAGACGAAAAGGGCAAGCTTTGGGTAACTACTAACAACGGTTTATCGTGTTTTGATCCGGCAACCGGAAAGTTTAAAAAATTCACAACTGAAGATGGTATACAGGGTGACGAGTTTAAACCTCATTCTGCGTTAAAGGCCAGCAACGGCAAATTATATTTCGGTGGTATCAATGGGTTCAATAGTTTCTATCCCGGGCGCGTTTCTGGACCGGCAGAACTATCACCGGTGCTGGTGACCGATATCCAGGTTTATAATAAACCCTTGACCATTGCAAAAAATGACAGCGATCCTTCACCTCTGAAACAGGATATTGCAGATGCGAAATCGATCACTTTATCCTACAAACAATCAACCATAGAGCTTGAGTTCGCTTCGCTGGATTTCGGGTCGGCAGATAAAAAAGAATATGCCTATAAGCTTGAAAACTTTGATGCTGAATGGGTTGATGTTGGCAATCGTAATACAGCCTCATACACCAACCTTTCTCCGGGACAATATACATTTAAGGTTAAATGCAGGGTCAACGATGGTGCATGGTCGCCTGTTACGGATACTTTGAAAATTACAATTGTTCCTCCGTTTTGGCGCACGTGGTGGTTTGAGCTGTTTGAAGTGATAGCCGTTGCCGGCGCTATTTATGGGGTCTTTAAATACCGGGTTCGAATAATGGCAAGACAAAAACAGGAACTGGAGAAACAGGTACTTGAACGTACGGAGCTTTTAAAAGCCATGACGGAGAATGAACGCAAAGCACGGGAAGAGGCCGAGAAAGCAAACCAAGCGAAAAGCGTGTTCCTTGCTACCATGAGCCACGAAATACGTACACCGATGAACGGCGTGCTTGGCATGGCCACCCTTTTGAATGAAACGGAACTTAGCTCCGAACAACGCGAATACTCACAAACTATTTTGCATAGCGGCGAGGCTCTATTGAATGTGATCAATGACATACTCGATTTTTCAAAGATTGAATCGGGTAAAATGGAACTTGATGCCCACGACTTCGATTTGCGCAAATGTGTTGAAGAGGTGATGGACCTGTTCTCTGGGAAAGCCGCTGAGTCCGGTATCGACCTGATCTATTATGTGGAACCGGATATGCCTTACCACCTTAATGGCGATAGCATGCGTCTGCGGCAGGTGCTGATCAATCTGTTGGGCAATGCCATGAAGTTCACACATCGTGGCGAAATATTGGTCAGTGTAAATAAGCTTAGGGATTTGGACGATGGCAGGATAGAAGTTGGCTTTGAAGTAAAGGATACCGGTATTGGTATACCTCAAGAAAAGTTGCCGCAACTGTTTGAGGCTTTTTCGCAGGTCGATTCGTCAACTACCCGAAAGTACGGAGGTTCAGGTCTTGGATTGGCTATTTGTAAACGTCTCGTGGCCATGATGGGTGGTTCTATTGCGGTTAAAAGTAAGCAGGGCAGGGGTGCTGCATTTAGTTTCTCAGTCAAATGTCTTGTGGCAGAAAACCAGAAGCAAAGTGGTGCAATGCCTGGCAGGGAAGTATTGGCCGGAAAGAAAATGCTGATTATTGATGATAATCTTACCAATCTGCGTATACTGCAATTGCAGATGCAGCAGCGCAAAATGGTGGTTGTATCAGCCACAGAAGGTCCTGAAGCATTATATCTATTAGAAACCAATGAAGGTATAGATCTGGTAATAACAGATATGCAGATGCCGGGCATGGATGGGGTAGAGTTTACGACTTTGCTTAAACAAAGAAGGCCGCATTTACCTGTAATTCTGTTAAGCTCGGTGGGTGACGAGAGCCAGAAAAAACATCCGGGTTTATTTGCTTCAGTATTGAACAAGCCGGTAAAACCATCGCATCTGGAAAAAGTGATACTAAATCAATTTCAGCACGAGTCAGAAAAAACATCGGACAAGCCCGAGTTATATCAGAAGCTCAGCAAAGATTTCGCGATATCAAAACCATTGGATATACTGGTTGCTGAAGATAATATCATCAACCAAAAAATGATTTTGAAGGTGCTGGAAAAACTGGGATATAAAGCGGTGGTAGCCAATAACGGTCGCGAAGCCATTCAGATGCTTGATGAACAATTCTATGACCTGGTATTAATGGACGTACAAATGCCTGAAATGGACGGATTAGAATGTACCCGTTATATCAGGGAAAATTACGAGCGTCAACCTGTAATCATTGCCATGACAGCCAATGCGATGGTTGAAGATAAGGAAGAATGCCTAAAAGCGGGCATGAACAATTATATTGCCAAACCTGTTAAGATTGACTTGTTGGTAGAAATGCTGCAACAGACTGAATTTCCGGTGAAAATATCAGTGTGATGATGTTAGATCTAATATTTTACTAGCTTTTTTATTTATTTGCCTTAAAAAAACTATTTATGGCAATTCAACCAGGTCAACCTGCCCCTCAATTTACTTTGGTATCCTCAGAGAAGAAAGAAGTGTCTCTGTCGGATTTTAAAGGGAAGAAAGTCGTTTTACATTTCTTTCCATTTGCCTTCACAGGGACATGTACCACTCAGCTATGCACCATGCGCGATAATTTTGGCTATTATGATGGATTGAACGCACAGATCATCGCTATCTCAGTCGACTCGCCTCATACGCTGGCCAAGTTTAAAGAAGAAAATAATTATCAATTTTTGTTGCTGTCTGATTTCAATAAAACAGTGTCTCCGCAATATGACGCCTTTTATGAAGTATTTTCGCTGGGCCTTAAAGGGGTATCCAAACGCGCAGCTTTTGTAATAGATGAAGACCAGAAAATTATTTATGCAGAAGTGCTTGAAAATGCAAAAGATCTGCCCGATTTCAACGCAATTGCCGAGGCTGTAAAGTAATTTCAAAAAAATTATTACTGTTTCAAAAGAAATCCTATTTTTGCAGTCCGTTTGAAAAAGCGCCTGCTTAATCACGACGCCTGTTTGGACGGAAATATATAAAGTGTTGCACTTGTAGCTCAATTGGATAGAGCATCTGACTACGGATCAGAAGGTTAGGGGTTCGACTCCCTTCAAGTGCACAAAAAGATTTAGGGCCTTTCTGTACTGTACCGGAAGGCCTTTTTAATTTTAACCAACAACTATATATGCTGAATTTAGTTCTGTTTGGTCCTCCGGGGGCCGGTAAGGGTACTCAATCAAAAAATCTTATCGACAAATACGGTTTAATTCACCTTTCAACAGGTGACTTACTGCGCGGTGAAATAGCTGAAGGAACTGAACTGGGTTTAGAAGCCAAGAAACTGATGGACGATGGTAAACTGGTTCCGGACGCTGTAGTTATCGGCATGATCAGCCATAAGCTGGATGCTAACAAGGACGCTAAAGGCTTTATTTTTGATGGTTTCCCCCGCACCGTAGCGCAGGCCGAGGCATTGGATGAGCTATTGCTAAGCAAAGGCTCTTCAATCACTGCTATGGTAGCCCTTGAAGTGAACGATAATGAGCTGGAGCACCGCTTATTGTTGCGCGGTAAAGATTCAGGCCGATCAGATGATGCTAATCCGGAAATCATTCGCAAACGTATTAAAGAATACAATGATAAAACAGCCCCGGTAGCTGATTTTTACAGAAGCCAGGGTAAATTCAACAGCATCAATGGTATCGGTTCTATCGACGAGATATTTAACGCTATCAGCGAAGTGACCGAAAAATATTAAGGTAATAAATCTGTAAAGCTATGTATCCGGGAAACTACCCCCGGATATTTTTGTTTAATAAAATTCGTTTCGGGTACTATTGTGGCTTATGCTAAATCCGAAATTGTAAATCCGAAATAAAAAGGTGTCTCAAGGTTCAAATTTTGTCGATTATGTGAAGATATGCTGCCGCTCGGGGCACGGCGGAGCGGGCTCTGCACATTTGCACCGTGATATTTTAACCTCAAAAGGCGGTCCGGATGGTGGCGATGGCGGCCGGGGCGGAGATGTGATTGTAAAAGGCAATGCCCAGTTGTGGACATTATTGCACCTCAAATTCCGCAAACACGTAATAGCCGGTGACGGCGATTCGGGTAAATCGTCTTTACAGACAGGTAAAAGCGGGAGAGACGAGATATTGGAAGTTCCGCTGGGGACAATAGCCAGGAACGCCGAAACCGGCGAAGTGTTATTCGAGATCACCCAGGATGGTGAAACCAAAATATTGACGCCCGGCGGCCGAGGAGGGTTAGGTAACTGGCATTTCAAATCATCAACACAACAAACACCTCGTTTTGCCCAACCAGGGGAAGATGGACGGGAAGACTGGAATATCCTCGAACTTAAACTATTGGCTGATGTAGGCCTCGTGGGTTTCCCTAATGCAGGTAAATCAACCCTGTTGTCGGTGGTTTCAGCAGCAAAACCAGAGATTGCCGATTACGCATTTACAACGCTTGTACCCAACCTGGGTATAGTAGCTTATCGAGGTGGCAAATCATTTGTGATGGCTGATATACCCGGAATTATTGAAGGCGCATCACAGGGGAAGGGATTGGGGTTCCGCTTTTTGCGCCATATTGAGCGTAACTCTGTTTTGCTGTTTATGGTGCCTGCCGATACAAGCCGGACCATTGAAGAAGAATACGATATATTATTAAAGGAATTAGAGGAATACAACCCCGAATTGATGCACAAACCCCGTGTACTGGCGGTAACCAAATCGGATATGCTGGATGCGGAATTGCAGGCAGAGATGAAAAAAGAGTTGCCAAAGGGAATCCCTTCAATATTTATATCTTCAGTAGCTCAGAAGGGGCTTGATGAATTGAAAGATTTGCTTTGGAAAGAGATCAACAGATAATTTCGAATTTGGGAATTACGATTTCGGATTTAATTTTTGGATTACAGCCTTATGTTTCATAAAACAATGGCCTTAAAGTCATTGTTAAATTAATATGAAAACCAAAGTTAAACCGATTAAAAAAGCGAGTGAGAACCCTCTAACAGAAGCAAAGGGGCATCCCGATGGACCTAGTCTCACAGAAATGATAAATGGCCAGGAAGAGAAAGTGTTGAGGAGAAAAAAAGGGAAGAAGACTGATGATCCTTCGGGCGGGCCAATACCGGTTATCTAAGAAGAATTATATCGGCGGCCCGGCGGGAATAAAATAAATACTCCACTGCTGAGCAATACCAATATGTCGTTGGGTTCCACAAAAGCGCATTTACACTTAAATTAAAGATTAGCTATAATTTAGCTATATTAAAAGTGTATTTTTCCCAAAGATGCAGGAACCCAGGATTTCAATTATAACTGTGGCATTTAATGCCCAAAATACCATAGAACGTTGCATAAATTCCGTATTGAGGCAAAAATTTAAAAAATTCGAATATATCATTATCGACGGCGGCTCGACAGATAATACCTGCAAAATAATAAGCAATTACAGAAATAATATTGATGTTTTTATATCAGAGCCTGATAATGGTATTTATGATGCGATGAACAAAGGCATAGCATTGGCCACCGGCGATGTTGTTGGCACAGTTAATGCAGATGACTACTATGCGGACGATGATGTGTTGAACAGCATAGCGAAAGTGTTTGCAGGACAAGATACTTCAATATTATATGGTGATCTTGATTATGTAGACCAAAGCGACAAAATCATCCGAAAATGGCGTTCTGGAACGTATAGCAGAGGAGTGTTTAATTGGGGGTGGATGCCCCCGCATCCTACATTTTACTGCAAAAAAATCTTGTTTGACAGACTGGGCGCGTACAAATTGGATTATGGTAGTGCGGGCGATTATGAGTTGATGCTAAGATTTATTCATTTGAATAACAATAATGCTTATTATTTGAATAAGGTGCTTATAAAGATGGTAATTGGTGGCGTCAGTAACAAAAGCTTGACTAACCGCGTACAAGCTATGCGATTTGATCTTAAAGCCATGAGAGATAATAATATCCGGTTGCCGATGGTAACGATATTATTTAAACCACTTCGTAAACTGGCACAGTTTTTTTAGGATAAAGGAAAATTTATTAACTTGGGCAACGGTTTTAAATGCAACCGACCAACCTATAACTAATCGCAATGACCGAATATTTACATTCATATCAGTTAGTGTACTATATTACGATAGTCGTTTTTTCTGCACTCATAACAATTGTTGCCATTCCTTCTATTCTTCACGTAGCGCGTGAACGGCATTTGTACGATGATCTGGGACACTTCAGGAAACAACACGATCACGGGATCCCCCGATTAGGCGGAGTAGCAATATTCGTCAGCTTTACCATCACCTCTTTATTGTTCAGCATGACAGACAAGTCATTGCCAATAAATTACCTGCTTACTGCATGCATTATCTTATTCGCAATGGGCTTAAAAGATGATCTTTGGGGCGTTAACTCACGCACGAAGTTCTTTATCCAATTTTTAGCAGCATTAATACTGGTGGTAATGGGCGATATACGCCTTACCAGCATGTATGGTGTTTTTGGTATCGGAAATTTACCATATCTGCCAGGCGTTGCGTTAACGGTACTTACGATTATATTAATCGTAAATGCATTTAACCTGATAGATGGTATCGATAGTCTGGCCGGTGTTACCGGTGTATTGGCTAACGGATGTTTCGCCGGATTATTTATCTATATGCATCAATATGAACTGGCCGCGGTATCGCTGGCCATGGTGGGCGCTTTATTGGGATTTCTGAAATTTAATATTACCCCGGCAAAGCTATTTATGGGCGATACGGGTTCGCTGCTGATCGGTTTGATATCCGCAGTAATGGCTATCAAGTTCATAGAACTGAATAAATTTACACCGACTAAATCGCCTGATATTTACTCAGCTCCGGCATTGTCTGTGGCCATTTTGATTGTTCCTATTTTTGACACTCTTAGGGTATTTGTGCTTCGATTGTATAGCGGCGTTTCGCCCTTTCAAGCTGACCGTAAGCACATTCATCACCGTATGCTAAGGCTTGGTTTTACGCATTTGCAGGCAGCAATGATATTGGTTTCGCTGAATTTGCTTTGCATAATTTTAGCTTTGGTGTTCAGGTCATACGGTAATCAGGTATTGCTCGGTTTAATCTTGAGCGTTTGCCTGTTGTTTAATTGGGTTGTGTCCTTTTTTATTCGGTCAAAAGAACGCGAAAGCCTTACGTTGCGTAACTTATTCGTTTAGGATTCTCAATATTTTCCATCAATTCTTTAATTTTAATATTCCACAATTTTGTGTTGAAAAATGTGATAAATTTTTCGTGCTTTAGTGTACCGAATCGCCCCGTCCAGCCGTATATTTAAACATCCGTAACGTCCGTTTCAAGATTTAGGTGAATGGGGTTTTTAGCAGATTCACAGGGAGCTATTTGATTTTTTATCAGACCCAAATACCGGGTTTCTGTTTTTTTTGACAAGGATAATAGAGGAAGAAGTATGACGGCCTATACGCAGTATTTTAACAGGTTTCTAAATAGCTTTAATACGCTGGCAGGTGATTTTCAGCGCCCGCGCGGTTCGTCAGAAGCAATCGTTGAACATAAAATTTTAAGGCAAACTGGAATACAACTTGAGCCTGCTAAAATGCGGACCCTTGATAATGATCTTCAGGTGGATGTTCCTACGGAAAAAATCGATTGCCTTTCAGAAGATATTCAGGCCTCTTTCGAAGCGTCGATAAAGCCGCTTTATTCTCCCTTTTGGTTTTGGAGCGGTAATTTAACCGATGAACTTGCACTGGAATTCGTCCGGCAGGGTGATTTCGAAAAAGCAAGAATTATTTGGGAAAAAGCTGCTTTTTCAAAAGACAAAAAGAAACTTGTTCAATCCGTTATAATTGGTGATCTAATTAATAGTTCATCCGGTTGGCTGCAGGAGCAGGATGAATTCCATTCGCTTACAAAGAACAGTGATGGATATATCATAGCCAGGGAAAAACAAACCGGCTCATCTGTCCCTTGCGTATTCGCCGATTTGAATGATGATGATAACTGGACAATTGAGGCAGACACCCAGTGGCTTGAAGGAATGGATAAGTACAGTTATGGTATTGTCTTTGGCAGAGAGCAGAACAATTACTACAGCTTCGTGATTACTGGTAATGGGCACTTCAGCCTGGTAAAACAGACCAAAGGCGATTACAAAGAGATTATTCCCTGGAAAAAGGCTTTTGCTATTAATCAATGCGATTCAAATCATTTGCTGCTAAAAAAGATCAATGACCAGATAGAATTATACATCAACAATAACTACGTAGGGGCGGTTAAAAGCGAGCCTTTTTTTGGCAAGGGGTTTGGTTTTAAAGTTTGGGGCAATCAGAAGGTGGCGTTCAGTAAGTTCAGGTTCTGCAATTTTATTGAGCAGGAGGTGAAGTTTGAAGTTACGCAGGAAAATTATAGCTGTATCAAAAATCTTTCGATGCTCAATTTGGGGATTGCAACCAAAAATGGCGGCTTTCATGCTGAAGAGTTTAATAAAGGGGTCGAACTGGCAAAACTCTTTTATACATCGAACCCAAAAGGACGATATACCAAATCAATTGGAGGTGAACAGTATTTTTATAACTCCGAGAGGACGATCCAATTTTACCTAACCGAGGTGGTCGATTCGGTAAAGAAATATGTGGACAAACCCAGGGGCATTTCTACACATGCTCTTTTAAATCTTTTCGCTGATTTTCCGGCTGAAACGAGGCATTTGTTTAGCAATATCTTTTTCTCAAGCCGCATCCAGAAAATTGACAGAGAGATTAGCACTGCTAAGGTCACTAAAAACAGCACAGTTGCCGAAGCCGCTAACGCCGGTAAAAAACTGGTTAAAGCCACCCGTGAAGATTTACTGTACTTAAGAAATCATTTAGGCGAGAATGACGTAGAATACGCTGCCGTTGCTGATCGCCTGGCGCAGGCCATTATGCAGTGTGGTATTGATTACTATAGTCGTATGTTTGATGTCGACTATAAAATAGCCAACACCAATATCGAACTATACCTACCCGAACATAAATATGCGCTAAACATCGCGGTGTCAGCCAAAACAAAAGAGCGCTTGCAAGAGATACTAAGCCTTTATCAAAAAGTGATAAAAGAAGCTAAGGAAAGGAACCTTTCTAAGAAGGAAAAGGAGATGAACGCCTAGCTTTGTTCCCTATTATGTTGTTGTAATATGACATTCGCCGCCTCCGGGGGTATGGATATTTGTGTAAATTTGCGATAAATATCAATTGTTATGAGGGTAGCTATTAACGGATTTGGGCGTATTGGAAGAATATTTCTTCGTAGCGTGCTTGCTAATCCAGGTATCGAGGTGGTTGCGATAAATGACCTTACTGATACCGAAACATTGGCACATCTGTTTAAATATGATTCCGTTCATCGTACATTCAAAGGGACCGTCAAATGCGACTCGGGCAATTTGTATATTGATCGTAAGCAGATAAGAGTCCTGTCTGAAAAGGACCCTGTAAATCTTCCCTGGAAGGAATTGAACATAGACCTGGTGATCGAATCAACCGGTAAGTTCACCTCTAAACATGGTGCTAGTCAGCATTTGCTGGCGGGGGCAAAGCAGGTAATTATTTCGGCGCCATCTTCCGATAAGAGTATTCCTACCGTCGTTATCGGCGTGAATGATATTGATTTTGATCTGTCGGCTCCAATCATCTCCAACGCTTCATGCACCACCAATAATGTTGCAACGATGGTAAAGATACTGGAAGATAATTGGGGTATCATCGACGGCTACATCACCACAGTGCACTCTATGACAGGCGACCAAAACTTGCATGATGCTCCTCATAAAGACCTGCGCCGTGCAAGAGCGGCATCTGGATCCATTATACCTACTACAACAGGCGCTGCAAAGGCAATCACCAACATATTCCCTCATTTGGAAGGAAAGCTGGGAGGTGCGGGTATCCGTGTGCCGGTATTGAATGGTTCGCTCACAGACTTTACCTGTAGCCTGAAAAAGCAGGCTACGGTCGAAGAGATCAACAAAGCATTCAAGGCAGCCGCCGAAGGGCCGATGAAAAATGTGCTGGAGTATACAGAAGACCCCATAGTTTCAACCGATATACTGGATAATCCGCATAGCTGCATTTTTGATGCTAAACTCACCTCCATAGTTGGGGGATTGGTTAAAGTAGTCGGCTGGTATGATAACGAAATGGGCTATTCGAGCCGCTTGGCCGATTTAGTAGCTAAAATAAGTGTTTCGAAGCATGATCAGGTTTATTCAGGCTGATGCTGTGCTGGCCATCCGCAACGAGGTATTGCGTGAGGGCCGGTTAACACCAGACGAATGCCGTTTTCCGAATGATGATGCCGAAGGTGCTTTTCACTTAGGTTATTTTGAAAACGAACAACTCGTTTGTATTGCATCCTTTCATCCTCAGAATTATAAAGAATTTATAGGCAAAGCTTATCAATTACGCGGCATGGCCACGCTGGAAAGCCATCGCGGCAAGGGCTTCGGTAATCAACTGGTTAACTTCGCCATTGTATATATGCGAGGCCAAAAAGTGAACTATGTTTGGTGCAATGCCCGCAAAAAAGCAACTCCTTTCTATAAAAATCTCGGTTTTGAGACTATATCCGATGAGTTTGAGGTGCCCGGAATAGGACCGCATTACGTACTCTATTTAAAAATCCAGTAGCACAAACACCTTTTTCATTTTTGCGTTCAGAATTTAGAATTAAATGCTGAATTTGGCGGTCCGTAAACAACGCCTCTAAAACGATATGAAAACAGTAGATCAAATAAACTTTTTGGGGAAAAAGGCCCTGATCAGGGTTGATTTTAACGTCCCGCTCGATAAGGACTATAACATAACAGACGATAACAGGATGACGGCCGCTCTGCCAACCATCAAAAAGATTTTGAAGGATGGGGGCGAAGTGATCCTGATGTCGCACCTGGGAAGACCAAAAGAAGGTCCAACTGAGAAATATTCCCTGAAGCATTTGGTTCCGCATCTATCTGATCTGCTTGGTCAGCAGGTAGAATTTGCTGATGATTGTATTGGTCAGCAAGCGGTTGAAAAAGCAAAAGATTTAGCAAAGGGGCAGGTGCTGTTACTAGAGAACCTCCGTTTTTATAAAGAAGAAGAAAAAGGTGATGTTGAGTTTGCTAAAAAGCTGGCTGCTTTAGGCGATGTGTATGTAAACGATGCTTTCGGTACGGCTCACCGTGCACATGCCTCTACTTCGATTATCGCACAGTTCTTCCCTGAGGCCAAATGCTTTGGTTATCTGATGGCTGCTGAGTTAGCCAATGCCGAAAAAGTATTGAACGATGCAGCAAAGCCTTTCACTGCCATTATGGGTGGCGCTAAGGTATCGGACAAGATCGAACTGATAGAGCGCCTGATGGATAAGGTAGACAATCTGATCATCGGTGGTGGTATGGCTTATACTTTTGCGAAAGCGCAGGGTGGACATATCGGAAAATCACTTGTTGAAGAAGATAAATTGGATTTGGCGAATAGCCTGATTGCGAAAGCAAAAGCAAAAGGTGTGAACTTGTTGTTGCCGGCTGATTCGATCATTGCAGACAACTTCTCAAACGATGCCAATACAGATACGGCCAATAATGACAATATAAAAGATGGCTGGATGGGATTGGATATCGGTCCGGCTTCAATAAAAGCATTTAGCAAAGTAGTTGAAGGTTCAAAAACTATTTTGTGGAATGGCCCTATGGGCGTTTTCGAAATGGAGAAATTTGAGCAGGGCACCAGGGCCATTGCAGAGGCGGTAGTTAAAGCGACTGAAAATGGTGCTTTCTCACTGATCGGCGGCGGTGACTCAGCTGCTGCTGTTGCCAAGTTCAATTTTACAAATGATGTAAGCTATGTGTCAACAGGTGGCGGTGCTTTGCTGGAGTATATGGAAGGAAAAGAGCTGCCTGGCGTAAAAGCTATAAATGAATAAGTAATAAAGATGATCAAGATTCGGGAGTTTACAGAAATGGATCGCCCGGAGTTGCAACATATATACTTACGCTCCCGACAGCAAACATTTTATTGGCTTAACACCGCTTTATTTGTTTTGACCGATTTTGATAAGGACACAGCAGGTGAGGAGATTTTGGTGGCAGAGGATGAAAGGGATTTAGCGCCTTGTGGAGGGCTGATAATTTTATCCATCATCTGTATGTACACCCGCAGTTTTTAAATAAGGGAATCGGTAAGATGCTTTTGGCTAAGGTTATTGAGAAAGCTATTAAACCAATTACCCTGAAATGCATGGCCAACAATCAAAATGCCCTGGCGTTTTATAAATCACAGGGTTGGCGCTATCAGTCCGAAGGACTTAATGAAGACGGCCAATATTATTTATTGGTTTATCCTTAAATAAGTAACAAGTTTGTGACAGCCCCGGAACTCCGGGGCTTTTTGCTTTAATTACATTTGAGATTTTAATAACTTTCAATAATTAATGAAGAAATTTTTACTCCTGGCTTTAAGCTTTTTGCTTTTAGCTTTCTGCTCCTATGCGCAGCAAAATACTTCAGATGCTGACTATATAAAAGCCAACTACCAGAAATACGAATACCAAATAGCGATGCGCGATGGTAAAAAGCTGTTTACCTCGGTATATGTGCCAAAAGATCAGTCCAAAAAATACCCCATCATGATGGACAGGACACCGTACAGCGTTGCTCCTTATGGGGCAGATGCCTACAAAGGCTCGCTTGGTCCGTCACCATTGTTTTTGCATGACGGCTTCATCTTCGTTTACCAGGACGTGCGCGGCCGCTGGATGAGCGAGGGCATATTTGAAGAAATGACGCCCGAAAAGGAAGTTCATAAAACCAGGAACGATGTGGATGAAGGCACCGATACTTATGACACCATTGACTGGCTTATTAAAAACCTTCCGAACAACAATGGTAAAGTAGGTGTATGGGGGATATCTTATCCGGGCTTTTTCACCACAGCTTCATTGTTGAGCCGTCATCCCGCGCTAGCGGCTGCTTCACCACAGGCACCAATGGCCAACCTATATCGTGATGATGCTTTTCATAACGGCGCATTTATGCTGGTGGCCAACTTTGGCTTTTATCCGGGCTTTACTAATCGCCAGGATGATAAACCAACCCAGCGCCATGGTGGCAGGTTTGTTTATGGCACGCAAGACGGTTATGAATTTTATCTGAAAATGGGTTCTGTAAAAAACTCGAACGATAAATACTATAAAGACACGATTCGTTTATGGAACGAAATGTTGGATCACCCGAATTATGATCAGCATTGGAAAGACCGTAACGTATTGTATCATCTGCATGATATTAAAACACCAACGCTTGTTACCGGCGGTTGGTACGATGCGGAGGACTTATATGGAGCTATTAATACCTACAAAACATTGGTAAAAGAAAACCCTAACACGCCGGTTTACTTTACTATGGGTCCGTGGGTTCACGGCGGCTGGTCGCGCGGGGATGGTGACCATTTAGGAGATGTGTATTTTGGCGGTCCAACGGGACCTTTCTATCGCGAAAAAATAGAGTTTGCATTCTTTAGCCATTACTTGAAAGGCACAGATATGGATATTCCAAAAATATCTGCCTTTGAAACCGGCGTGAACGAATGGAAAAAATACAATGTATGGCCACCGAAAGAGGCCGAAGAAAAGAACCTGTACCTATTGCCAGGCGGAAAATTATCATTTGAGGCACCAACTTCAACAGGTAGTTTTGATGAATTTACTTCAGACCCAAGCAAGCCTGTGCCGTTCTACAATGGCATCACCATGGATATGCAGCGCGAATATATGACCGGCGATCAGCGTTTTGCGTCACGCCGGCCCGATGTGCTTACTTACCAGACCAACGTATTGGATCATGATGTGACCCTGGCCGGAAACATCTGGGCCGATCTGAAAGTTGCCATCACCGGAACGGATGCCGACTGGGTGGTAAAAGTAGTGGACGTATATCCTGATTCAGCCAAAAACAACCAGTACACGGCAAAAGGTACCTATATGTCGAACTATGAACAAATGGTACGCAGCGAGGCTATGCGCGGTAAATTCCGTAATGGCTTCGATGAGCCTGAGGCGTTTGTACCCGGAAAAGTAACCCCTGTAAACTTTGAACTGCAGGATGTGCTGCACACCTTTAAAAAAGGTCACCGTATAATGGTTCAGGTTCAAAGCACCTGGTTCCCGCTGATTGACCGCAATACGCAGCAGTTCCAGGATATTATGAAGGCAAAGGATGGGGACTTTAAAAAGGAAACGCACAAGGTTTACACCTCAAAGGAACATCCGAGCTATTTGAAGGTGAGGGTGATGTAAAATCAAAAAATAGCGATGAAGTCAATTTTATCGCTATTTTTACTTCGAACCTTATGGTATCATGAAAAAAATATCAGTTGCCTTATTCTTTTTAGCTGCTTTTCACACAGTGACTTTTTCCCAAACTGTTCGGAAGAATAATATAGAATATTCGGCTGTCTCGCTATCTAAAAAAGACAAAATATTTTTGGCTTTGAAGGATACTGCACAAAAACATTTGCGAACGTTTATAGACAATCTAAATAAACATGGACGTGATAGTAAAAACTACCAGTTCGCTGTAAAATCGGATTTTGTTCAAGATGGCAACCATGAGCATATGTGGTCAAGGATATTTGAATATAGGAATGGTTTTTTTAGGGGAATATTTATAGACTCTGCATTCACAGTAAAAAATATTAAAAGAGGTAACAAGGTCAATATTAATAAGAGAGAAATAGAAGACTGGTTAATTCATAATGAAATTGATGGGAAGACAGCTGGGGGATTTTCTAGGAAGTATTTGCAAAGCAAAAAGAGGGCAGGTAATTAATCCTCAAAGCTATCGCTATTTTTGTCTTTAAATCACTCGCCATGAAAATATTACTCGCTTTGTTGCTGTCCATATCAACATCAATCGCTTTCTCCCAAACCGCCCAACCCTACATCCTCGAGCACGAAAATGATGTTGCCAAAAACGAGCTTGGCACACACAATGGCGGCGGCAGTACAGTAGGCTACAGCTTCTTCTCCAAAGCCGATGGATTAAAAATGGTATTCCGCAAACGGGTATTACATCCTGGTTCGGCTATCGGATATCATTTGCAAAAGGAGGATGAGATATATTATATCATAAGTGGTACAGGCGAAATGCAGATGAATGGTAAAAGTTTTGCCGTAAAGGCAGGCGACGCCATCCTGACCAGGCCCGGTAGCTCCCATGGGTTAAAACAAACGGGTAAAGATGATCTGGTGATCATTATTAATTATCAGAACCTTTAGAAGCAATAGTTTGAGCGCGCTGTAGCGCACGGTTTGTACTGACCGTAATATAGGGTAAACACAACCCATGAACAAAAACCTAATTCTCCTTTTCATTGCAGCTGTATTGCTGGTATCATGTAAAAAAACGCAACAGAAATCAGCTTGCGGCACGCAGGCATGTACAGACAATTTTGCAACCGTTGGTGTAATTTATATTGATAATACCGGAAAACGTATTTCAGTCGGTAGCCTTACCGTATTTAATGTAACTTCCAATAAGGAACTTTATCCCGGATTAGCTAATGCAAATACGATACAGGGCTATTATGTAATAGCAAGCGACCAAAACAAAATGGATTATTCAACCGATGGGGATATTATAAAGGTGACAGCTACTGATACGACAACCCACCAAATCAAAGCAGTCAATTTTAAAATTTCAGGAGGTTGTAATTGTCACGTAGCTAAAATATCCGGGCCAGATACTATTAAATTTGATTAAGCTTATTCCAGCACCACGGTCTTGTTTTTATAGATAAATACGCGGTCGTCAAACACCACTTTTAAGGCTTTGGCCAACACAGCGGTTTCAATCTCCTTACCTGCTTTCATCATATCAGCGGCAGTTAACGAATGATCAGCTGAGATGATCTGCTGGGCGATGATCGGTCCTTCATCCAGTTCATCGGTAACAAAATGTGCAGTTGCGCCTACCAGTTTGACGCCGCGTTCATAGGCCTGTTTATAAGGATTTGCACCCACAAATGCCGGCAAAAATGAGTGGTGTATATTGATGATCTTTTTAGGAAAACGCCTCACAAAATCGGGCGATAGAATGCGCATAAATTTAGCCAGAACGATGTAGTCATATTCGTATTGATCGATGATATTTATTACACGCTGCTCTGAGTCAGGATGTGGACCCTCATACGGTACGTGGTGAAAAGGTATGTCAAATCGTTTGCAGATATCCTCCAGGTTGGTATAATTGCCAATCACGCATTGTACGCTGGCACCCAGTGTTTTAAAGTAATTCCGAATCAATATATCAGCCAGGCAGTGGTACTCTTTAGTCACCATCACAATTACTTTTTTTACCGGGTCGGGGTTTACTTTGATGAGTGAGCCATCTGGTAATATTTCGCGCAGCTTGCTTTCAAGTACGGATGCTTCCGATTGCTTGTTTACCTCCAGGCGCATAAAGAACAAATTCTCGGTTTTGTCCACATGCTCGTGCATCGACAAAATATTGTAACTATCATGGGCAAGTAAGCCTGATATTTTGGCTACAAGTCCCACCTGGTCGGTACACTGTATTACGATAACCATATTCATATTAAGAGTCACAATGATAGGCAATTGCACATAATTTTTATAGTAATCAGAAGCTAAACTTCGGGTCGGCATAATATTTAATGCTCTTCACTGTCTGCTTTCCTTATAATCCTGTGTACCAATAATATACAACACTTTCGTTTTTGAGTGCATTGCCTATTGTGGAAAGATAAAAACTTAATTATTAGTAGAATTTAATCAGAATGAGTTCATTTGCCGGCTCAAATCGCCTTTTGATAACTTGAAGAGTATGAAACAGTTTAGAAATTTTATTTGAGATAAAGTGGTAAGAAAATAACCCTTAAAGTTGTTGAAAACTTTTTGGTGGAAAAAAATGGGAATTTGTGGTAAAAAATGAAAAAAGTACTTTACTTTTACTTTAGAATATTACCATAGTGTACGCATGTCCCATTTTTTAGGCGAATTTGAATGTAAACTGGATGCCAAAGGCAGGATGATGGTCCCTGTTGGTCTCAAAAAGCAGCTCCCTGAAGCTGATAAAGAGGGCCTTGTGATCAATCGTGGCTTTGAGAAGCATTTGGTTATTTACACCCGCCACGAATGGGATAAGATCGTTGAAGATCTGAGTAAACTCAATTCATACGAGAAAAAAACGCGTGAATTTATCCGCTACTTCACTCGTGGTGCGTCAGAATTGACATTGGATGCGGCCGGTCGCGTGCTTTTGCCAAAAGCGCTATTGGAATATGCGGGCATAGAAGCGGATGTGGTGCTGGCCTGTCAGTTTAACAAAATAGAAGTATGGGCGCAAAGTGCTTACGATGCGCAGATGGATAGTGAGCCTGAGAATTTCTCGAATCTGGCTGAAGAAGTAATGGGTAGTGGAAGGAGGAAGGTAGATGAGTAATTATCATGTTCCGGTGATGTTGCAGGAATGCATTGAGGCGCTAAACATCCGTCCGGATGGTACTTATGTGGATGTAACCTTTGGCGGTGGCGGTCACTCTCGTGAAATCATGAAGCATTTGGGCGAAAATGGCCGTTTGCTGGCTTTTGATCAGGATGCTGATGCGCAGCAAAATCGGATTGACGATGACCGATTTGAATTTATCGATCAGAATTTCCGTTACCTCAAAAATTTTACTCGCCTGCACAATGCAATCCCGGTAGATGGTATACTGGCTGATCTGGGCGTTTCCTCCTATCAGTTCGATCAGGCCGAGCGCGGTTTCTCTATTCGCTTTGACGCGGAATTGGATATGCGAATGAATCAGGCATCGACCCTGACTGCGAAAGAAGTTGTCAATACTTACAGCGAAGCTGATCTGCATAGGATCTTCGGAATTTATGGCGAGATAAAAAATGCCAAATCGCTGGCAAGAACCATTGTAACCGCAAGGCTGAATGGATCACTCAATACAGTTGCTGATCTGAAAAATGCTATCAATAGTTTGATCCCGAAAGGGAAAGAAAATAAATACCTGGCACAAGTGTTCCAGGCGTTGCGTATTGAGGTTAACCAGGAATTGGAGGCCTTAAAAGATTTCCTGATCCAATCCGCAGATGTTTTGGTATCGGGTGGAAGATTGGTGGTGATGTCGTACCATTCATTGGAAGACAGGTTGGTAAAGAATTTCATTGCCAAAGGAAAATTCAGCGGTGAAGTAGAGAAAGATTTTTATGGAAATGATCAAAAACCATTTGATGCGGTAAGTCGCGGCGCGATAACAGCATCGGAGGAAGAAATAAAAAACAATAACAGGGCACGGAGCGCTAAACTAAGAATAGCTGTAAAAAGATGACCAATCGTTTGCGTACAGAAGTTCAGGAAGAAGAAGCTGAAAAAGAGCTTGTTGTTGAGGAAAAGCAACCTGCAAAGGAGATTTCCGAGGGTGCGTTATGGCTGCTTTTTAAGAAAAACGTGAATGCGGAAAAGGCAACAAGCGCCTTGCCGTTTATATTGTTTCTTGTGCTTTTGGGGATGATCTACCTGGGTAACATGCACCTTGCTGAAAGGAACCTGCGTGACATCGATAAAATGACCAAAGAGGTAAAAGAGCTTACCTGGGATTATAAAACTACTAAAGCCGACCTGGCTTTTAAAAGCACGCTAAGCGAAGTGGCTAAACGAGTGGATACATTAGGAATTAAGGAATCCATCGAGCCGCCACAGCGATTAAAGGAAAAGGAGGGCAAGGATGGGAATTAGGACAAATATACTTTTAAGGGTGTACCTCGCATTCGGGCTTATTCTGCTGTTTGCGGGGGCTGTTGTTTTTCAGCTTGTCCGGGTTCAATATCTGCAAGGCGCTAAGTGGAGGGCTATGGCAAAAACCATGTCGGCGCAGTATGTTAACATCGAAGCAGAGCGCGGGAATATTTTCGCATCAGATGGCAGTCTGCTGGCTACTTCGGTTCCTGAATACGAACTGCACATGGATATGCTGGCAGGTGGTATTGCGGATGATAATGTGTTCCAGGAAAAAGTTGACTCATTGGCCCTGTGTCTGTCAAAATTCTTTGGTGATAAATCGCCGCGGGAATATGCCCGCATGCTGCGCGAAGCGCGGAAGGATGGGGATCGTTATCAATTGATCAGAAGGAAGGTGGGTTTCCAGGAGTTAAAGGAGGTGCGCAAGTTCCCGATCTTCAATATGGGTAAATACAAGGGTGGGTTGATAGTGATACAACAAAACAAGCGCGTGCTGCCGTTTCGCTCACTGGCATCGCGTACCATTGGTTATACTAACGATAATGCTAAAAATGCAGCCGGCAAACCGGTTGCCGTTGGTTTAGAGGGGGCTTATGCTGATTATATCAATGGAGAGAATGGTAAACGCCTGATGCAGCGTATGGCCGGTAATATTTGGATGCCGGTAAATAACGACGGTAACGAGGTTGAACCCAAAGAAGGTGCAGATATTATTTCAACCATCGATGTAAACTTCCAGGATGTGGCGCAGGCTGCTTTGAAAAAGCAACTGGAAAAAACCGGCTCCGATCACGGTTGTGTGGTACTGATGGAAGTAGCAACCGGCGAGGTTAAAGCCATTGCCAACTATACCCGTACCAAAAGCGGCGATTATGAAGAGCGAATGAACTATGCTATTAGCGAATCGGCTGAACCGGGTTCTACCTTTAAACTGGCATCGTACATGACGGCCATCGACCAGCGCAAAATCGACACAAATACTTTGGTTGATGCGCAGCATGGTGAATATGAAATGTATAATCCGCGCAATGGCAAAGTAGTATTGAAAATTAGGGATGCTGAAGATCCGGGAACAATAATGACTGTAAAACGGGCTTTTGAGGAATCATCAAACGTGGCCGCCGCTAAAGTTATTTGGCAACATTATCATAATAACCCGCAGGAATTTACTGATAAGCTATATAGCTATCACTTAAACGAAAGAAACGGTTTGCAAATTACAGGTGAAGGTGCGCCGAGGATAAAAAATCCGTCATCGCGCGACTGGAATAAGCTACAGTCATTGTCGCAAATGGCCTATGGCTATGAGTCAAAATTGACACCGTTGCAGATGCTTACCTTCTACAATGCTGTAGCTAATAACGGCACTATGATTGCGCCAATCTTCGTTAGTGAGATACGCCGTTACGGAAATACAGTTGAACGTTTTCAGGCAAGGGTAATTAATGAAAAGATATGTTCAGACAGGACATTGGGAAGGGTACGCGGAATGCTGGAAGGTGTAGTGCAGGAAGGGACAGGCAAGCAGGTGATCAAAAATAAATTGTATACCGTCGCTGGTAAAACCGGTACGGCGCAGATAGCCAATGGCAAAAGTGGCTATGGCGACAAGAATAAGCACCAGGCTAGTTTCTGCGGTTATTTCCCGGCGGATAAACCAAAATATTCCATGATCGTGGTCATTCACGATCCAACCATAGGTTCCCACCTGGCAGCATGGGTGGCCGGTCCGGTGTTCAGGGCTATTGCCGACCGTGTTTATTCAAGCGATCTGCAAATGAACCAGGCTACGCCGCTTCAATATGTAAGTAATAGTCCGATGCCGAAAATAAAGACCGGCAATCGCAAGGCTACGCAGGAAGTTTACAGCAAGCTAAGTATCAAACCGATGTATGCTTCTGCAAACAATAGCGTGGATACCAGCAATGGTGTTCCTTATGACGAAACTAAATATCAAAGAGGAACTGTACCCGACGTGACCGGAATGGGTTTGAGCGATGCCTTGTATGTGTTAGGCAATGCGGGCTATAAAGTATCGGCACGTGGTAGTGGAACAGTAACAAATCAATCGGTTACAGCCGGAAGTACTATACCAAAAGGGGCAAAAATAATAATAGAACTACAATGAGGTATTTGAGCGACATTTTAGAAGGACTTGCATTCACCGAACTTCATGGTAGTGCTGACATGGAGATCAGTGCAATCGTTTTTGATTCGCGCAAGGTGGTGCAAGGGTGTTTGTTTGTGGCGGTAAAGGGCACGCAGGTTGATGGCCACGATTACATTGATCAGGCTATTGAAAAAGGGGCGGTAGCGGTGATATGTGAAGAATTGCCAGCCCATGTTACCGGCGAGGTAGATTTCTTTATGGTAGCTGATAGTTCCATCGCTTTAGGAACTGTTGCTGCCAACTTTTACGATAATCCATCACACAAGCTGAAACTGGTTGGCGTGACCGGAACTAATGGTAAAACCACTATAGCAACAATCCTCTATAAATTATTCCGCGATCTGGGTTATAAATGCGGATTGCTTTCAACTGTAGAAAACCAGATCAATGGTGAAATAGTGACAGCTACGCATACTACACCCGATCCGGTTGATCTGAATATGCTGCTGAACGATATGGTAAATAAAGGCTGCGATTACTGCTTTATGGAAGTAAGCTCGCATGCTATTGTGCAACACCGTATTGCTGATCTGAAATTTCAAGGCGGCATATTCTCCAACCTGACGCATGATCACCTGGACTATCATAAGACATTTGATAGCTATCTGAAAGCAAAAAAGGCATTCTTTGATGCTTTGCCTAAAAGTGCATTTGCGCTTACCAATGTGGATGATAAAAACGGCATGGTGATGTTGCAAAATACAGCGGCGCACAAAAAGACCTACGGTTTGAAGAATATGGCTGATTACAAAGCCAAAATAGTAGAGAACCAATTCAGCGGCTTGCTGCTCAATATCGATAATGAAGAAGTATGGTTTAAACTGGTAGGTACATTCAATGCCTACAACCTGATGGCTGTTTATGCTGCCGCGATGTTGCTGGAGCAGGATAAATCCAAAGTATTAACCAGCCTGAGCAAGCTAACCGGTGCCCGTGGAAGATTTGATTATGTGATTGCGCCGAACGGTATTGTTGGGATAGTGGACTACGCGCACTCGCCGGATGCCGTTCAGAATATCTTAAGTACGGTGCACGATGTGCGCAAAGGAAATGAGAAAGTGATCACCGTGTTAGGTTGCGGAGGCGACAGGGACAAAACCAAGCGCCCGATTATGGCCCGTGTAGCTTGTGAGTGGAGCGATAAGGTAATATTCACCTCAGATAATCCGCGCTCGGAAGATCCGGCACAGATCATAAAAGATATGGAAGAAGGTGTTGATCCGGCCTTTAAAAGACACACAATGAGTATAGTGGACAGAAGGGAAGCTATCAAAGTAGCAAGTAACCTGGCACAGCCGGGAGATATTGTGGTGGTAGCAGGAAAGGGCCACGAAAAATATCAGGAGATAAAGGGAGTAAGAACCCACTTTGATGACAAAGAGGAATTAACGGAAATTTTTAAAAAAATGTAGTGGATGTGCAGATTTCAGATGTGCAAATGAAAAATGGCTATTCGGACACAATAACATTTTAGGTAGTTAAACAATAAAGGTTAATCGAAACATAAAAACATCCGCACGTGTGCACATTCGCACATCTGCACATAAATAAAAGATATGCTGTATTACCTATTCAGTTTCCTTGAAAAAAACTATAGCGTACCCGGTGCAGGGGTGTTCCAATACATCACGTTCCGGATGGCTATGGCGGTTATCACTTCGCTCATTATTACTACGGTTTATGGTCGCAGGTTGATCGATTACCTGCGCTTTAAACAGGTGGGAGAGACCGTAAGGAACCTGGGATTGGAAGGGCAGATGCAAAAGGCCGGTACCCCTACAATGGGTGGTATCATCATTATTTTAGGTATTGTGGTACCGACGCTGCTTTTTGCCAAGTTAGAGAATGTGTATGTATTGATGATGCTGGGCACCACGATTTGGCTAGGCGCTATCGGTTTCATGGATGATTATATCAAGGTATTTAAAAAGAATAAGGAAGGTTTAGCAGGAAGATTTAAAATTACCGGTCAGGTAGGCTTGGCGTTAATTATCGGACTAACCATGTATAGCAACCCGGATATCGTGATTCGCCAGGAAGTAAAGCCGCCGATCCAATACGACCGTCCGGTGGAGTTTCACATGAAAGGGAATAAGCCTGTTTATACGCAAGAAATCCATTCGACCAAAACAACCATGCCTTTCTACAAAAACAATGAGTTCGACTACGGAAAAGTGCTCAAGTTTTTAGGCAAAGGATATGAGAAATATGATCTGGTAGTGTTTATGTTCTTCGTGATCGTCATCATTACAGCTATCTCGAACGGTGCAAACATAACCGATGGCATCGACGGCCTTGCGACAGGTACTTCGGCTATTATCGGGATGACTCTGGCCATACTCGCATATGTGTCAGGTAATACAGTGATCGCGGATTACCTGAACATTATGTATATCCCCGATTCGGGCGAATTAGTGGTTTTTGCAGGTGCGTTTGTGGGTGCCTGTGTTGGTTTCTTATGGTACAATTCATACCCTGCACAGGTGTTTATGGGCGATACGGGCAGTTTAGCAATAGGGGGAATCATTGCGGTGTTTGCCATTATGATCCGTAAGGAATTGATGCTGCCTTTACTGTGCGGAATTTTTGTGATCGAGAACTTGTCGGTGGTGATGCAGGTATCGTGGTTCAAGTTCACCAAAAAAAGATATGGCGAAGGCAGGCGAATATTTTTAATGGCGCCGCTGCATCACCATTATCAGAAGAAAGGTTTTCACGAGGCGAAGATCGTAACACGGTTTTGGATCATCTGTATCATGCTGGCGATCCTGACGGTGGTAACGCTGAAGCTGAGATAGTTGAAGAGGGTTATACGTAGGACGTTATACGTTGTACGTACTAATAAAAGAGAAAATAACTAAACGTAGAACGTAAAACGTATCACGTAAAACAAATACAACGGTGGAGTCGAAAAAGCAAAATAGAATAGTAGTACTCGGCGCTGGCGAAAGCGGTGCGGGTGCTGCATACCTTGCTCAACAGCAGGGCTATGAGGTTTTTGTTTCTGATTTCGGGCCGATTGCAGATCAATATAAAAAACAGCTGCAGGATTGGAATATCCGCTTTGAAGAGAATCAGCACACCGAAGAAGAAATTTTAAAGGCAGTTGAGGTGGTAAAGAGTCCGGGTATACCAGAGAAGGCGCCTATAGTGAAGAAGCTGAGGGAAAAGGGAACTCCTATTATTTCTGAGATCGAGTTTGCCGGAAGATATACTAACGCAAAAATTGTAGGAATTACCGGTTCGAACGGCAAAACCACCACCTCCAGCTTAACCTATCATATCCTGAAGAACGCAGGATTGAATGTAGGGCTGGCAGGCAATATCGGTAAAAGCTTTGCCTACCAGGTGGCCACGGAGAAGTTCGATATCTATGTGCTGGAGCTAAGCAGCTTTATGCTCGACGACATGTATCAGTTTAAAGCAGATATAGGTGTGCTGCTGAATATCACACCCGATCACCTGGACCGGTACGAATACAAGATGGAAAACTACGTGGCCTCAAAGTTCCGCATCACGCAGAATCAGACGGCTGATGATTATTTCATTTACTGCGCTGATGATCCGGAAACTGTGAGCGGAATGGAGACCCGGAAATTCGAGGCGCAAACTTTACCATTCAGCATTAAAAAAAAAACTACACCGGGAGCATATCTCGACGAGAAGGACAATATCATTATAAACACACTTAAAGAACATTTCACAATGTCGATCAACGAACTGGCCCTGCAAGGCAAACACAACATCTACAACTCAATGGCATCGGGTATCGTAGCAAAAGTACTCGAACTGCGAAACGAGACCATACGGGAGAGTATGGGCAATTTCCACAACATTGAGCACAGGTTAGAATTTGTTGCCAAAATATCAGGCATTAGTTTCATCAATGATTCAAAGGCTACCAATGTCAATTCAACCTGGTATGCTTTGGAAAGTATGACTAGCGATGTGGTATTGATCCTTGGTGGTGTGGACAAAGGCAACGACTACAACATGCTGAAGGACCTGGTAAAACATAAGGTTAAAGCCATTGTGTGTTTAGGCAAAGATAACCGCAGGATCCATGATGCATTTGACGACGTTGTAGAAATAATAGTGAATACTTTTTCCGCCCAGGAAGCTGCCCAGGTAGCTTACCATTTGGCTAAAAAAGGAGATACGGTGTTATTGTCGCCTGCTTGTGCAAGCTTTGATTTGTTCAAAAATTATGAAGACAGGGGAAGACAATTCAAACAAGCGGTGAAGGAACTTTAATGTTAGAGAGGTTATACGTAGGACGTTATACGTTTTACGTGTGATGGGGAATAAAAAACGTAGAACGTAAAACGTATCACGTAAAACCAGTGAAAATGAACAAGATACTAAGCAATACAAAAGGAGACAGGTGGATATGGCTGATCGTCATATTGCTTTCGGCTATTTCGTTGCTGGCGGTTTATAGTTCTACCGGTACACTGGCCTACAAGCGTGGTGTTGGAGTTGAGTCGATTTTAATGAAACACCTGGCGATGGTGGTAGGCGGTATTGCGCTGATGTACATTTCGCATAAGCTGGATTATAGATATTATGCGGGCATATCCAAACTATTGATGATCATTACCATTCCGTTGCTGCTATACACATTGGTTTTTGGTGCACATATCAATAATGCCAGCAGGTGGATCCCAATACCTGGGACAGGCTTAAGCTTCCAGACTTCCGACTTAGCTAAGTTGGCGCTGATAACTTACCTGGCACGCACTTTATCGCGCAAGCAGGAAAATATAAAGGATGTGAAGCAATCGTTTATCCCGATTATGGGTTCGGTTTGTGTGGTGTTTATATTGATTGCTTTAGCAAACCTTTCTACCGCGCTGATGCTTTTTGGAGTAAGTATTTTGCTGCTGATCATTGGCCGTATCAGTATTAAGCAAATTGCTATTACCTGCTTAGCAGGTGCCGTTTTGTTAGCGGGGGTAATCTTTCTGGGGCCAAGACGGCATACCTACATTTCGCGTATGCACACCTTCATGCACCCGGAGAAAGTCAACGCGGATAAGTCTTTCCAGTCCGATCATGCTAAGATAGCCATTGCTACCGGCGGGATGTTCGGTAAAGGTTTAGGCCATAGCGAGGAGAAAAATTATTTACCCGAGGCATTTTCGGATGAGATATATGCGGTGATTGTTGAGGAAGGGGGCTTGTTTGCGGGTTTGGCTATAATCAGCATTTACCTGTTCCTGCTATACCGATGCATCAAAATAGTAACAAGAGCGCCTAAGGCTTTCGGCGCCTTGCTGGCGGCAGGGTTGAGTTTTAGTTTGACCATACAGGCTTTCGCAAATATGGCGGTAGCAGTAGGGTTAGGACCAGTAACAGGTGTGCCTTTACCGCTGATCAGTATGGGAGGGACGTCGATATTGTTTACCAGTATAGCCTTCGGGATCATCTTATCTGTAAGCCGCGATATTGATGAACCGAAGAAGGTAATTGTAGGAGAGATTAAGGAAGTAGCGGTAGCGTGACGAGGTTGTAAGGTTGAAAAGTTGAAAGGTCGTAAAGTTGATCCAATGACTAATGACTAATAAAACGAATTGGAATGAAAAAACACAGGCATAAGCGGGTAATCATTAGCGGGGGCGGCACCGGGGGGCATATCTTCCCGGCTATTGCTATTGCTAATGCTTTGAGGAAGCTTGATCCTGAAATCAAAATACTTTTTGTAGGCGCCAAAGGGCGGATGGAGATGGAAAGGGTGCCTGCCGCTGGTTATGAGATTGTTGGATTGGATATACAAGGCATTCAGCGCAAATCTATTTTAAAGAACCTGATGTTGCCTTTTAAGCTGGTTGGTAGCATTCTCAAATCGCTGCGCATTATTCGTGAATTCAGGCCTAATGCGGCAATAGGAGTTGGTGGGTATGCGTCAGGGCCTTTGTTGTTTGCGGCATCATTAAAAAAAGTGCCTTACCTGATACAGGAGCAGAATTCTTTTGCAGGCGTTACCAACAAAAAGTTAGGCAAAAAAGCCAAAAAAATATGCGTGGCTTATGATGGCATGGAGAAGTTTTTCCCTGCCGATAAGATTGTCATCACAGGTAATCCTATACGCAGGGAATCGGTGGACATAGCAGGAAAACGCGAGCAGGGATTGGAATGGGCTAAACTGTCCGGTGATAAGAAGACCATCTTTATTACCGGAGGTAGTTTGGGCGCACGCACATTAAACAAAAGCGTACTGGCTAATATAGATAAGATCATCGCTGCTGATGTGCAGTTAATCTGGCAAACCGGTAAACATTATTATCCTGATATCATGGAGTCGTTCAGGGGCAAGCCTCATTCAAATATTAAAGTAATGGAATTTGTGGACCGCATGGATTTGGCTTATGCTGCCGCGGATATCATTATATCAAGAGCGGGCGGTACTATATCTGAACTTTGTGTGATTGGTAAGCCGGTTATCCTGGTGCCTTCACCTAACGTGGCTGAAGATCATCAAACCACCAACGCCATGTCATTGGTTGCAAAGGATGCGGCAATTTTTGTGGCCGATAAAGATGCGCAGGAGCAACTGATGGATGTTGCCCTTGAGCTTTTAAATGATAAGGAAAAACAAAAAATATTGAGCGAGAACATCAGCAAACTGGCGCTTCCCGATGCTGATGAAACGATCGCGAAAGAGGTTATACTAATAACAGGTTAATTTAAATTTCGGCCGACCCCTCGTGCGGTTGCGAGGGGAGGCTTTTTTGAAAAAAAGATGGAACTGCAAAACATAAAACGGGTATACTTAATAGGCATAGGCGGCATCGGCATGAGCGGATTGGCACGTTACTTTGCCCATTTGGGCTGCATTGTTTGCGGTTACGACAAAACATCAACCGACTTAACCGACCAGCTGCACAACGAAGGCATACAGGTCATATTCGAGGATCGCGCAGATTGGATTCCGTATACTTTCAAGACGCCAAATGAGAACACGTTAATCATATATACGCCCGCTATACCGAGAGATTCAGAAATATTGAATTTCTTCAAAAATAACGGCTATGAATTGTTCAAGCGTTCGCAGGTGTTAGGCATTATCAGCCGGAGTATGTTCACCATAGCAGTTGCTGGTACACATGGCAAAACCACCACATCTTGCATGGTCGCTCATATTCTGAAAGATTCAGGCAGGGATTGTTCTGCATTTATGGGAGGTATCGCATCTAACTACAACAGCAACGTGCTGTTCGGTAAGAATAACATTGTCGTGGTTGAGGCCGACGAATTCGATCGTTCGTTTTTAACGCTTTATCCTGATATTGCCGTCATCACTTCGATGGATGCCGACCATTTGGATATTTATGGCAACCATGATCAGCTAACGCAGTCTTTCCGTCAGTTTGCATCGCAATTGAAGGAAAACGGTACGCTGATCTACCATGAAGATCTGCCTTTAACTACTAAGGGCATTACCTACAGCGGTAAGGGACCGGCGGATGTAAAGGCAATTAACATCCACGTTAAGGATGGCGATTTTTATTTCGATTTTAAAAATAGCGATACACAGATTGATAATATCAAACTGGGTATCGCTGGCATACACAATATCGAGAATGCCACCGCGGCAATCGAAGTTGCATTGAAGGTGAATGTCGAGCCTATGTTAATCAAACGCGCGCTGGAATCGTTCAGGGGAGTAAAGCGCCGCTTTGAGTATATTGTAAAAACTGATAAGCACATTTACATTGATGACTATGCACACCATCCTGAAGAACTGCGTGCGGCTATCTCATCCATCAAAAGATTATATCCAAATAAAAAACTCACAACAATTTTTCAACCGCACTTATATACCCGCACCCGGGACTTTGCCGATGGCTTTGCCGGGGTGCTGGATATGAGTGATGAGTTGATCATGCTGGATATATATCCTGCAAGGGAATTGCCGATAGAAGGAATTACATCGGATTTGATTCTCAGCAAGATGCAAATGTTAAATAAACGGAAATGTGGAAAACAAGAGGCGGTTGATCTTGTGCGGATTGAAAAACCTGAACTACTTTTAACAGTAGGGGCTGGCGATATAGACCAATTGGTTCAACCTTTAAAAAACGTACTGGAAAATGTTTAAAAAACTCATCTGGAAGCGCATTTTAATCGGATCGGCCTGGGCAATTTGCTTGGGTGGGTTGGTTGTGCTCATGAGTTTTATTGAATTCAAAAAATCTGGTGTGTTTTGTAAAGCCGTGAAGATCTACATTCCGGGTAACCAGTACTTCATCGACAAGGAAGAAGTAGATCATATCCTGAAAGTGCACAAGCACCAGTTGGTCGGTCGCAATATGGAGAGCATCAACCTGCATGCCCTGGAGAATAAGCTAAAAGCCAATCCATTCATTGAATCAGCAAAGGTTTATGCAGATATGGATGGAGTAATTAAGGTGGAAATTAGTCAGCGCCAGCCGGTAATGCGGATGATGAACCAGGCGGGACAAGATTTTTATATAGATCAAAATGGGCTGAAGATACCGATGTCATCGAACTTCACTGCAAAGGTTCTGGTGGCGAATGGGTTTATCGATGAAGTTTATGGAGGCAAGCTGGATACGTTGCATACAGACATTGCCAAACAACTTTACAAAACTGTTCAATTCATCAACAAAGATTCGCTTTGGATAGCGCAGATCGCACAACTATACGTCAATACGAATCACGAGATAGAGTTGATACCGCGCGTGGGCGCTAACCGGATATTGCTTGGAAATGCCGACTCGCTGGAGAATAAGTTCCATAACCTGCTTGTATTTTATAAACAGGCATTGCCGCAGGTAGGCTGGGACAGGTACAAAATCATTAACATCAAATTTGCCAACCAGGTAGTGGGGGTAAAAAGCGATAATTTCAAAAAGGATTCGCTGAAGGCAGTAACCGCCAAAACGGATTCAATAAAAATGGGTAAAGATACATTCACAAACAATTAGTTAAGTATGGACAAGAGTTCGACACACGAAAAAAGTTCGCCAATCGTAGTAGGATTGGACATTGGAACTACAAAAATATGTGCCATTGTCGGCCGGCGCAGTAAAAACGGCAAGATAGAGGTATTGGGTATTGGCAAAGCTGAATCGGCCGGTGTGACCCGTGGCATGGTATCGAACATTGATAAAACAGTTAATGGCATCACTGTCGCCGTTGATGTTGCCGGTACGCAATCAAACGTTGAGATTCGTGTGGTTAACGTTGGTATTGCCGGTCAGCATATCAAAAGCCTGCAGCACCGCGGACTAATTACCCGTAAAGACCTGCAAAGTGAGATCAGCCGCAAGGATATCGATAAGCTTGTTGAAGATATGTACAACCTGGTGATGCCTCCCGGTGAGGAGATCATCCACGTATTGCCGCAGGAGTTCACAGTAGACAATGAACCTGGCATTAAAGACCCGATCGGTATGGCGGGCGTACGTTTGGAAGCCAACTTCCATATCATCTCGGGCCAGGTTACGGCTATCAAAAATATTGTGAAATGTGTCAATAAAGCTGGTTTAGAAAGCCAGGAACTGATCCTGGAGCCGTTAGCATCATCTGAGTCGGTATTGAGCGATGAAGAAAAAGAAGCAGGCGTGGTATTGGTGGATGTGGGCGGCGGTACTACTGACGTGGCCATCTTCCACGAAGGTATTATCCGTCATACTGCGGTGATCCCATTTGGCGGTAATAGCGTGACCGAGGATATCCGCGAAGGCTGCTCTGTAATGCGAAACATTGCTGAACAACTGAAAGTGCGTTTCGGGTCAGCATTGGCCGAAGAAAATAAAGAGAACGAGATCGTATGCGTTCCGGGGTTACGCGGCCGCGAGCCAAAGGAAATATCGGTTAAAAACCTGGCTTATGTGATCCAGGCACGTATGGAAGAGATCGTAGAGCATGTGTATTACGAGATCAAATCATCAGGCTATGAGAAAAAACTGATAGCAGGTATCGTAATAACCGGCGGTGGGGCACAGTTAAAACATTTACCGCAGTTGGTAGAGTACGTTACGGGTTTGGATTGTCGTGTAGGTTACCCTAACGAGCATTTGGCTAAGAACGAGACGCTGCCAAAAAATGTGTATGAAGAATTACAGAGCCCAACTTTCGCAACAGGTATTGGGTTGCTGATAAAAGGTATCCAGAAGATGGAGTACAATGATGTGCCGTTGAATATGGAGGTAAAAACGGACAAGACCAAATACACCGATGACCGTAAATTTGGCCTACTGGGTAAGTTATTGGAGACAGGAAAGAGATTTATAAAAGATGATATAAAAGACGAAGATTTTTTGAAGTAATATTTTATTAACAATGGCTGACTTTTCCACATTATCGACAATTGTGGAAAAACATTGTTGAAAAAGATGTAATATTACGATGGGTTAATAAAATAATTCGTCATTCACATTTAACTGGAAATAAGGAATATGCAGTTTGAGATGTTAAAAGAAAAGTCGTCCATCATCAAAGTTATTGGTGTTGGCGGCGGCGGCGGCAATGCGGTAAACCATATGTACAAGCAAGGTATTACCGGGGTTGATTTCATAATTTGCAATACCGATGCACAGGCCTTGGAATTAAGCCCCATCCCCAACAAAGTTCAATTAGGTGCCAGTTTGACTGAAGGCATGGGCGCAGGCTCTATCCCCGAAGTTGGTAAAAACTCGGCTATTGAAAATATCGATGATATTAAACAGATGCTGGGTACCAATACCAAGATGCTGTTTATTACCGCAGGTATGGGTGGCGGCACCGGTACAGGCGCAAGCCCTATTATTGCAAAAGCTGCCCGCGAGCTTGACATCCTGACTGTAGGTATTATTACCACGCCATTTTCATTCGAAGGCAAGCGCCGTAAAATGCAGGCCGAAGAAGGTTTGGAAGAGTTAAAAAAATATGTTGACTCATTCCTGGTGATCTCTAATGACAGATTACGCCAGATATTTGGTAACCTTACTTTGGGTTCGGCATTTGCTCAGGCGGATAATATCCTGACCACAGCTGCCAAAGGGATCGCGGAGATCATCACTTTACCCGGCTATATCAACGTTGACTTTAAGGATGTGCGTACGGTAATGAAAGACAGCGGCGTATCCATTATGGGCAGCTCAACTGCCGAAGGGGAAAATCGTGCGTTAAAAGCTGTTGAAGGTGCTTTATTATCACCGTTGTTAAAGGATAATGAAATTGAAGGTGCACGTTATATCCTGTTAAATATTAGTTCAGGCGATAAAGAAGTAACCATGGATGAAGTATCTGTGATTACTGACTTTATTCAGGAAGAAGCCGGTTTGGCGGCTGATCTGATCTGGGGTAATTGCCGTGATGAGGCTTTGGGTGATAAGCTTTCGGTAACCATCATTGCTACCGGCTTTCAAACCAGGGATGAGCGCGAGAAAGAACAGAGTAGCAAGAAAGTTGTATCCATGCTAATGCCTGAACCCGAATTGGTAAAACCTGTAGTGAATGAGTTTATTAACCAGGTAAAAGAGCCAATAGAGCCGGTTGCTTCAGAGCCATACATCAAGGCTGTAAAAGAAGAACAAAAACAAGCCGGCTTGTTCGATCTGTTTGCAAAATCAGAAGAACCTGCCGTTATAAAATATGATCTGACCCCCGAAGAACCTGCTGCTACAGAACCGGAGGTGAGGGATGAATTTACCTTTAAGATCGCCGAATCGGTAATGAACTTTGAGCCGGTTAGACCGGAACCAATTCCTGAGCCGGAACCAGAACCGGAGCCAGTTGTCGGCGCCGACGATCACAAAACGGATGAAAGTATTGAAGAACAGTTGCGTAAATCACGCGAGCGTATCATGCGCCTGAAGGATCTCAGCATGAAATTGCGTGCAGGTAACATCCAGGAACTGGAAAATGTACCGGCTTACAAACGTAAGGAGATTGCTTTACAGCAAACACCTCCTTCGGACGAAAGTCAGGTATCAAGGTTCTCATTATTGTCGGACGAAGATGGAAAGACAGAGATTAGGAACAATAATTCATTTCTGCATGACAATGTAGACTAACCGTGGCAACCTTCCACAATAATATATAACATTAAAAGGGGCACGATTATTTGTGCCTCTTTTATTTTAAATGGATTTGTAAATGAATTGGTACAAACTGCAGATAACTTAACCGGTTTTTGTGCGTTATAAGCTATTATAAAAAGTTATAAGCTTTGGCGAAAGGGCATTTAACGCATATATTTGTATTTTACTGACATAAAAAGCAGCACATTGGATTTATTTGACAAGATTTCGAAAACGATGGGTGGACCATTGGGCCAGCATCAAAAATGGTCGCATGGTTATTTTTCATATCCCAAATTAGAGGGAGAAATTGGCCCGCACATGCAATTTAATGGCAAGGAACATTTAGTTTGGAGCCTTAATAATTACCTGGGTTTAGCTAATCACCCCGAAGTAAGGGAGGCAGATGCCAAAGCAGCAGCTGATTATGGAATGGCTTATCCAATGGGTGCCCGCATGATGTCGGGCAACTCAAGGCATCACGAAGAACTGGAAAATAACCTGGCCAGGTTTGTAGGTAAAGCAGATGCATTTTTACTGAACTATGGGTACCAGGGCATGGTATCTATTATAGATTCATTAGTTGATAGGAATGACGTCATCGTTTACGACGCAGAATCTCATGCTTGTATTATTGATGGTTTACGTATGCACATGGGTAAGCGCTTTGTATATCAGCACAATGATATGGAAAGCTGCGAAAAACAACTGGGACGTGCTACAAAACTGGCTGAGCAAACAGGCGGAGGTATATTATTGATCACCGAAGGCGTTTTTGGGATGTCAGGTGCACAAGGTAAGCTAAAGGAAGTAGTTGAACTGAAAAAGAAATTTAACTTCCGTTTGCTGGTCGATGATGCACATGGTTTTGGTACTATGGGTAAAACAGGTGCCGGAACACATGAAGAACAGGATTGCATTGAAGGAGTAGATGTTTACTTTGCCACTTTTGCAAAATCAATGGCGGGTATAGGTGCATTTGTAGCCGGGGATAGGGAAGTAATAGATTACCTGCGTTACAATATGCGTTCACAGATATTTGCCAAGGCGCTACCCATGCCGATGGTTTTGGGGCTTAAAAAACGTTTTGAGCTTTTGAAATCGAAACCGGAGCTGCGCGAAAAGCTTTGGAAGATTGCCAATCAATTACAGAACGGATTAAAAGAGCGTGGTTTTGATATTGGTGTTACCAACACAATGGTTACGCCTGTGTTTTTAAAGGGTGATCTGTACGAGGCTACCACCCTTACTAAAGATCTACGCGAGAATTATGGTATATTCTGCTCCATCGTTATTTACCCGGTTATCCCTAAAGGATTGATCCTGCTGCGCTTAATTCCTACTGCAGCACATAGTTCTGAAGATGTAGAACGCACATTGGCTGCTTACAGCGAAATGGGCGAAAAACTTAGATCTGGCTATTACAAGGAAAATAAGATGGCCGTTGCCTAGCTCTCTAAATCTCCTCCGCTAGCTAGCGGATAGACTTTAAAACCATTTTCAAACATTTTTGAAAGCCTTTCGGTTATATGAAAGGCTTTTTTATTTTTACACCCTCATCAACAAACCTGATTATGCTTACACGCCGCAATTTTATCAAAATAAATGGCATCGCTACTGCCGGAATTGGCATGGGTTTAAAACCCGATTGGTTTAACCCGTTAGAACAATATCCAAGTAAACGCATTAAGCCGGATCTGCGCCGGTTTAGCAGTACCGCTGTTGAAGATAAAATTGCCAAAGTAAAGGCGACTATAGCCGATCCGGAAATAGCCTGGCTTTTTGAGAACTGCTACCCGAACACGCTGGATACCACAGTGAAATTCAATGATAAAGATGGCAAGGTCGATACTTTTGTCATCACCGGTGATATCGATGCCATGTGGCTGCGCGATTCATCGGCACAGGTTTGGCCTTACTTGCCGTTGATTAAGAATGATCCGCATTTAAAGAACCTAATATTGGGTGTGATTAACCGCCAGGCGAAATGCGTGCTGATCGATCCTTATGCTAACGCGTTCAATGAACGTGCTACCGGAAGCGAGTGGGATACCGACCGCACAGATATGAAGCCGGAGCTGCACGAGCGTAAATGGGAAATAGACTCGTTATGTTACCCAATCCGGCTGGCTTATAACTACTGGAAGGTTAGCGGTGATAGCAGCTTCTTTGACCACGAATGGCAAAAAGCGGGTAAATTGATCGTTGATACATTTAAAACTCAGCAGCGCAAAAAAGGTCATGGCCCATATCATTTTCAACGTAAAACGGAGGTCTCTACCGATACTGCACCATTGAGCGGATATGGAAATCCGATAAAACCGGTTGGCCTGATCTGTTCCACATTCAGACCTTCGGATGACGCGACAATCTATTCATTCCTGGTCCCATCCAATTACTTTGCTGTAATCAGCCTGAGACAATTGGCCGAAATGTATGAAAGCATAACCCGCGATCATAGCACGGGTCTAACCTGCCGTGCTTTGGCAAACGAAGTAGAAGACGCCCTGCATAAATACGCAGTAGCCCATCATCCTGTATATGGCAATATCCTGGCTTATGAAGTAGATGGTTTTGGCAACCAGTTATTTATGGATGATGCAAACGTGCCGAGCCTACTGGCTTTGCCTTACCTGGGCGCTATGAAAGCCACTGACCCACTTTACATAGCAACACGTAAGTTTGTGCTGAGCACTTCAAATCCATACTTCTTCAGGGGTAAAGCTGCTGAAGGCATCGGCGGACCGCACGTAGGATTGGGGTATATCTGGCCGATGAGCATTATTATCCGCGCAATCACTTCAACCAATCCGGTAGAGATAACCGCCTGCTTAAAATGGCTTAAACATACCCATGCCGGGACCGGTTTTATGCACGAATCATTCAATAAAGATAACCCATCCGACTTTACGCGTAAGTGGTTTGCCTGGGCGAATACACTTTTCGGCGAATTGATCATAAAAACACAGCAATTGCACCCGGAAATATTAAAGAAAGTTATATAATTTATTTTATAACGATGATATTATTCAATACGGCGAATTAATATGCCTTTAAATTGATTTAGCGTAAAATCTACATTGTAATTAATTTTGGTGCAAATAATTTACCGATACTGAAAGTATAAGATAAGTATTATTTTATATCTCAAAATATTAATAATTATAATAACTATTTAAGGGCCCTGTCATACTTAAAATGTGGAAAAAAACCACTGTAAAGCCATTATTTTTTATGCTTAAAAGTTTTTTTTTTAATAAAAACAGTTTAGCTTAGCTTTAATTAAAACAATAAACCTCAATATTTAAAAGGAGTAACTCAAATGAAAAAATTTACTGATGTTAAAAACCTTGTTGCATCATTGGAAGCAGATGCAGACAAATTCTACAACAAAGGCAACAGCGCTGCTGGTACCCGTGTACGTAAAGGCATGCAAGAGCTTAAGAATTTAGCACAAGCAATTCGTCTGGAAATTCAGGAATCAAAGAACAAAGAATAAAGTATAGACTTACTTTATCACCAAAAAACCCGCTTCCTGAAAGGAGCGGGTTTCTGTTTTTATAATAGTATGTCAGCGAGGTATTGGCTAAACAACAAATCGCCTATTCTACTCATCCGGTCGTATTTCGCCGAATCGACCACCCTCTCCACCGTAAGCAGTAAAGACGGATTTTTTATTTTTTCTTCTCCCTCTCATGGCTTGCCATAGAGAGGGACGAACAGCGTAGCGCATTCGGGGTGAGTCGACACGTGAATGCAATTGAAACAAAAACTTTTTTAGTGAACCGCTACAGGGGAAGCCAATTGCCTGGTTTCTTCAATTATCTTCTCAGCCAGTTTAGCGCTTACTTGCACTAGCGGCAATCTTACATTATCGCCGCAAACTCCCAATGCTTTCAATGCAGTTTTTACACCTGCCGGATTACCTTCTGCAAACATCATCCGGGTAAACTCGATCACGGATGAATGTGCAGGCTGGGCAGCTTTGAAGTCGCCTTTTAAGCAAAGACGGATCATGTCTGAAAATAGTCTTGGCAACGCATTGCCAACTACTGATATCACACCAACTCCACCTAAAGCGATCATTGGCAGCGAAATAGGATCATCGCCAGAGATCAACAAGAAATCTTCTGGTTTATCGCGCATGATCTGGTTCAGCTGGTCAAAGTTGCCAGAAGCTTCTTTGATACCAATGATATTTTTGAAATCCTTAGCCAGTCTTACAGTAGTATCAGCGCTTACATTGCTGCCAGTACGGCCTGGTACGTTGTATAAGATAATAGGTAGCGGAGATACTTCAGTAATTGCTTTATAATGCTGGTAAATACCTTCCTGGGTTGGTTTATTATAAGCCGGACTTGCAGACAGTATAGCATCGTAACCGGCAATGTTGAAAGATTTTACTTCATTAACAATTTCATGCGTGTTGTTGCCGCCTATACCAGCTACCAGGGTAACACGGCCTGCAGCAACCTGGGCAGTAAATTCAAAAATCTTCTTCTTCTCTTCCTTACTCAATGTGACTGA